>Ga0307430_1000281_pt1 | contig 48674 bp, 44 predicted proteins | sample SalMarWE160130MG_FD_202159 | JGI IMG/M metagenome (GOLD analysis project Ga0307430, IMG submission 202159) | Salt marsh sediment microbial communities from the Plum Island Ecosystem LTER, Massachusetts, United States - WE1603-130 | ecosystem: Environmental > Aquatic > Marine > Intertidal zone >...
CAGATTATTTAATAACCTTTTTATTGCCTCTCTTCTCAACTTTTCACTGCAGCCAATTATATCCAGCGTATTTATGCACTGACCTATAATGCACGGGATACATTCCACATCAGTTTTCATATCAAACACTTCCCTCTTATAGCTTTCTTTAACTTACCTTCCAATTTAGCACCGGTCAAATTATATACAAAACAATTAAAAACTTAAATAACAAAAGACAATTATCTCTATTCTCAGAAAAGACAAATAAAATATTCCATCAGACAGCAAAATATTTTAAAAAAATTTACCGGATACAGACACTGTGATAAAGAATGCCCCCCCCCGCGAACAGATATAATAAATAAACTCAAAGAAGCACATAAATATCTAATATCCTGACAACCTGCAGATATAACAAAACAGACATAATTTTTGCTTACCTGTCAAAAATTAATGACAGCGAATCATAATGAGAATTTAAATCTTTTATTAACCTGTCAAACTCTTTATAAATAGAATTATACCAATCTCTTTTGCTATATTCGGGTTTAAATTTATCTTGGCTGGCTATACTCTTTTCGACTTCATTAAAATCTGAAAATAATCCCACTGACATCCCGGCAACAACAGCTGCACCAAGTGCGGTAGCTTCCTTAAACATAGCCGGTCTGACAGCAGGCCTTCCACAAACATCTGATATTATCTGGCACCATATTTCACTTTTTGCCCCGCCCCCTATAATTGACATATCACTGGAATCCAGCTTTTCATCAATTAGCAGCAAAAACATTCTTTTAAGGTTAAATGCCACTCCTTCCATAACTGCCTGTACCATATCCAGAGCATCATGTTCTATAGACAGTCCTATAAATGCCCCCCGTGCATTCTGGTTATAATCCGGTGGTCCACCGCCTCTTATATATGGTAAAAATAATAAATTATCCCGGCTATTTTTAAACTTTTTCTCTAACCCCTCTTCAATCCATTCATAGATATCTATAGTGTTATCTGACCCGGCACTGGCAAATGATTTTAATATATCCGTAAACCACTGATAACAAATTGCACCTCCGTAATTTACCAGCTGGGAAGCATACAGGCCATCAACCACATGACAGAGGTTGAAAGGCCTGCATCGCACTGAAAAATTAAGGTGTTCCCAATCAACAGTCTGGGAAATCCAGGAAGCCGAGCCCATACTTATATATTTACGTCCCGGGCTATATGCTCCGGCTCCTACAGAGGCACAGGGCACATCTCCACCGCCCACAGCTACCGGAATACCTTCTGCCAGCACCATGGCCTCTGCTGCCTCTACGGATAATTTCCCTGCGATATCTACCGACTTTTTTATTTCAGGGAGCTTATTTAAATCAATCCCCAGTGTTGAGGTTAGTTTATCCGACCATTTCTTTTTCTTTAAGTCCATAAGCCCATAGTTGGAAGCATCAGAAAAATCGGTACAGATAACTCCGGTTAATTTATAGTTTATATAATCTTTAGTTGCTATAAATTTGTAAGTTTTGCTATATACCTCAGGCTGGTTGCCTTTTATCCACATTATTTTTGCTGCGGGATAAACAGATATATCCAGCCCACCGCCAGTTAGAAGGAAAAAATCTTTAAAGCCAATCAATTTTTCTATAATGCCTGCTTCTTTTGTTGCCCTGAAATCTGGCCAGATCATCACTTCCCCGGTGAGCAACTCACCGGAAGAACCTACCGGTATGCACCCATTCATGTGGCCATCAACACATATGCTGCTTATCCTGGATACAGGTATTTTCATGCTTTCCATTATATTCCTGGTAGAATCACACATTGCTTTCCACCAGTCTTCCGGCCTCTGCAGTGCCTGATTTTTTTCAGGGTAAAAAGTAGGATATCCGGTATATATACTCTTTATCAGATCGAGCTTATCATTAAATAAGCAACTCTTTAAGCCCGTAGTTCCAAAATCGTAAGATAGAATATACATTTTTAGTTAACCTTTTTGTTTCTTCATGGCTTTCCAGGGATTTTGCGTGCTCAACATTCCCCCGTTAATGGGGATTATAGAGCCATCAATATAGGAAGACTCATTTGAACACAAAAATAACACCAGCGAGGCAATATCTTTGGTGGTTCCAAATCTCCCGAGGGGGATTGTTCTCAGTTTCTCCTCTGCCCTGCTTTTGAGTATATCTCCCGTCATTTCAGTGCTTACAACTCCGGGGGCATAGGCATTTACCCGGATATTATAGGGCGCCAGTTCCGAAGCAAAAACCTTTGTTAATGTTTCAATTCCGGCTTTTGTTACACAATAAGCACCCATACCCACGCTGGGAATTGCCGCCACATTAGAGCTAACATTGATTATGGAGCCTCCACCTCCGCTCTTCATGGAAGGTATAACTGCTCTGCTGAACAAAAACACGCCGGTAAGATTTACTTTTAATATTTTTCCCCAGTCGTCCTCATCCATTTCTTCCAGAAAGGAACGTTTAAGAATACCTGCATTATTAACCAGTATGCTTATTTTTCCCAGGGAACTTTCCACTTTCCTGACACATTCCTGCACTGAACTGCTATCACTAATATCACAGCAAACACTCATAACCATGCGGTCACCATATAAACTTTTCAATCTTATTGCTTCTTCTTCAAGCTGGCTCCTGTCTATATCCACAAGTGCAACCTTTGAACCCTTTGCAGCCAGTTTCTCTGCTATAGATAAGCCTATTCCCCTCGAGGCTCCGGTTATGATTGCTATTTTACCTTTAAGATCTTTATACATGCAAGTTGCTTTCTATATTAGATTAAAATCGAACACCCGCCGTCTACCATTATTATTTCGCCGGTCATGTAATCTGAAGCTTTAGAGCCGAGCATCACTATGGGGCCCAGTAAATCCTTTACTCTCGCAAACCTTCTAAAGGGCAATCTATTTATTCTCTCAAGCTCCTTTTCCGAATACTGACTATCCTTACCTTCGGTGAAAATGTTCTCTCTCCAGTCTATAAAGCCGGGAGCGATTGCATTTACATTAATATTATAAGGAGCCCACTCATATGCCAGCGACTTCGTAAGCATTACTATCCCGCCCTTTGAAGTGCAGTAGCTGGCTTTGGGCGAACCGGTTACATAAAAATATGAAGCCGTTGAAGCAAAATTTATTATCTTGCCGCAATTATTTTCTTTCATATGTTTACCGAAAACTTTACATGATATAAATGTTGTATTCAGATTTATTTCAATATCCCTGCTCCACTGCTCGTATGTCATTTCATCTACCAGCAGACCTTTGCCAAAAGTACATATCAGGTTAACCAGCACATCTACTCTGCCACAATCTTTTATAATTTTTAAAGCAGTTTCCTCAACATCTGCAATAGATGTCATATTGCAGACATAGTTTTTAATATTTTTATTCCTTAAAGAAAGCTCCTTTACTCTCTCATCAATATCTATGGCAACAACACTTGCACCTGAATCTGCAATATAATTGCTCAACCTGTAGCCAACTGTCCCTGCTGCCCCGGTTATTACCCATACCTTACCGCTTATATCAAATAATTCTTTAACCATGTCAGGGCCCACTATTTATCACCCTTCTTTTTTTTAATATAATCTTCATAAATTTCTACAGTCCATTTAGCACCCAGCCCGCAGACATTTGTGCAGCCCCACTCATGGGCACCGGCTTTCTCAAATTTTTCTTTTTCATCCTTATCGGTTATGTTGTAAGACCTGCCATATAGCTTTCGGTGAATATCATGACAGGTAACACTTCCGAATTCCTGGATAAATTTATCATGTAATTTCTTCACTAACATAAAATTATCCTTATTCTTTGAAGAGCCCCTCGGGTCATCAGGATTAACTCCTATATCTTCAGTTCTCCTGCCGGTTTTCATTCCAAAGAAGAATATGCCTGCTGCATACGCACCACAACAGCCATCTCCCAGACAGCCCCCGCCTGCAGAAAAACCTGCCAGGTGCTGATAATGGTCGGATATATTTTTTTCATTATAAACTTCTAAGATTCCTCTTATGGTTGACTGGGAACAACTTTTTTCATTTTTTTCATAATTAAATGCCAGTTCATAAGCTTTTTCTGCTTTTGATTTTACAGTCATATCATTACTCCCTTTTGGTTAATTACAAACTCCGGGCAACTTTTAATACCCCCTCACCCAGTGTCGGGTGTGCATGTATCATTTCCGATATCCCATCAATTTTTATATTGCATTGCATGGCAAGGCAGATCTCATTAATTAAATCTGATGCATTGGCCCCTATAATCTGGCTCCCCAGAATATTTCTGGTTTTCTCATCAATAAGTATCTTTACAAAACCTTCAGTTTCGTCACTGACCAGGGCCCTGCCGTTACTTTTATAAGAAGAGTTGGCAACTTTATAAGGGATATTTTTCTCTCTGGCTTCCTTTTCCGTTATGCCCACTCCCGCAATCTCCAGACCGGTATAAATAACCCATGGAACAACTCTATAATCCATTGGTATTTTATTTCCGAGTATATTATCCACTACTACCTCTCCTTCTTTTCTGGCAACATGGGCAAGATTTCCTCCCCTAACATCCCCGATAGCATATATACCGGGTACAGATGTCTGCAGATATTCGTCTACAACAACACTTCCGTTTTTTGCCTTTTTAACATTATTCTCTCCCAGCCCTATTCCTTCTGAATTAGGTTTCCTTCCTGCGGTTAGCAGTATTTTTTGAGTATTTATTTTCCTGCCGCCGGATAACTCACAGATAAATCCAGAACTATTCTTCTTGTAGCCAGTAACTTTCTCACCAGTAATTATATCTATGCCCCTTCTCTGTAAATCATCTTCCAGCACTTCTCTTATGTCAGCATCCACACTGTTTAATATCACAGGTAGCAATTCGACTATAGTTACTTTTACCCCAAAATTTGAAAATATATTTGCAAACTCGCATCCCATTGTGCTTCCGCCTACTATAAGCATGCTTTCAGGCAACTCATCAAGTGACAGAGCACCCTTATGATCCAGTATGCCCTCCTCTGATAATTTCATTGGGGGTATTTCAACCGAAGTTGAACCGGTATCCAGAATTATATATCTGGATTCTATCTCCAGTAATTGGCCTTCACTGGTTAGAACTTCTATGGTATTTTTATCTTTAACTTTACCTGTGCCCATTATCAGTTCTACACCTATTTTTTTAAATTTACTGACACATCCGTCTTCCAACATCTTTACATGTTTTCTGCACCTTTGCATAACTTTTTGAAAATCCAGACTGTAGCCGGAAACATTTACTCCGTAATCCGAAGATTTTTTAACCATATCCAGACATTTTGATACCGAAACAAGACTTTTAGTAGGCATGCAGCCCCATTTCAGGCACACACCTCCCAGTACCTCTTTTTCCACGCATATAACTTCCAGACCTTTTGATTTCGCAAGAGGTGCCGCAACATATCCACCTGGCCCCCCGCCGATAATTGTAACATCCGTGCTTTTTTTCATTTTTTTACCTTTCTTGGAATTCACTATACTTTTGATTTCATTCTGCTGTATGACCCGACAACCAGAAGTATAAACAGCCCATTAAATATAACCCGCCACTCTTCCTGAAGACCTACCATATTAAGGACGCTGTACAAAACTGACAGGAAAACTACACCTAGAAAAGTTCTTCCCATTCCACCATTACCTCCATAGAAGAAAGTTCCACCAAGGACCACAGCAGCAATGGTATCCAGGGTTATACTTCCTCCCACCCCGACCCCGCTCTGAAAAGTGGGGTAAGGGGTCCTGGCCTGTCCCAGATAAAGAAGACCGGCAACTACTGCTAAAACTCCGCTCAGTGTATAGGTCAGTACCTGGATACGATCTGTTTTTATCCCAGATAGAACACTGGCATTCATATTGCTTCCCAGGGCTCTCATCTTCCATCCGAGAGCAGTACGGTTAAGGATTATCGCAAATAGCATAGCAAGAGCTATCCATATTATAACCCTTGCCGGCATACCGCGGAAGGTACCGAATGATAGAACCCTCTGTATGCTGAACTGGGTTAAAGGCTCTGCTGACCTTCCACCTCCACCTCCCCCGGTGGTTACGTATAAAACCCCGGTTATAATAACCATCATAGCCAGGGTCATAACTACATAGGGTATTTTAAGCTTTGCTATGCAGAACCCATTTATAAACCCTATAGCTGCCCCGATAAGCAGGCAAATAAACACCGGACCCCATAAGGATTCCCCCTTCATAAACTGGGCGCCAAGCATTATAACCAGCCAGTAAGTAGCGCCTACTGACATATCAATACCACCCGAGATTATTACCAGGGTCTGGGAAATAGCAAGTACGCCCAGTATGGAATTCAGGTATAAAATATTTACAAAATGGTTAACACTAAAAAATCTCGGGGTTATAATTGCCCCGGCAATTATAACTACCAGCAACCCTATTAATATAATTGTAATCTGTAGATTACTCCTTAAAAATTGCTGCAGTTTCCCTTTATTCATTTAACTTCCTCCGTTTATTATAAAAGTAGATCTGTATGCCGGATACTATAACCAGGATTACACCTTTAACTATGTACTGGTACCAGGACGAAATATCCAGAAACTGGATTATGCTCACCAGCGACGCTATTATCAGAGAAGCAGCTATGGTACCACTAAAGTCACCAACCCCACCGGTAACCAGAGTTCCCCCCATGAACACAACAATAAAGGAATCAAACAGATAGCCGGCCCCTGCAGTAGCATTACCGCTGGAAATTCTGGAAGCTATAAAAATTCCTGCTATCCCTGATACAATAGAGCTGAGGATAAAGATATAAATCTTTATCCTGTCCACATTAACTCCGGACATCCTGGCACTTACAGGGTCAGAACCTACTGCGTATATCATTCTTCCCAGAGACCTTTTTTTAAGCAGGTAATTTCCCAGCAAGCCTGCAATTACTATTATGAGTAAAGGACCTACAGCAAAACCTCTGGCTCTAAACAGCAGAATATTTTTTAATGATTCAGGTATAAATCCTCCGGGGCTGGGTCTTAAAATCAAACTTACCCCGTTTACTATAAACATCATCCCGAGAGTCATTATAAAGGGATTTATCTTAAATTTTGTCACCCCGACGCCATTTATAAAACCTATTAAAGCACATACAGCCAGGATAACCAGTATTGCCAGTATCTGGTTGTAGCCCATTAAAACAGAAGCAATACAGGTTGCCAGGCTGGCCACTGAACCAACCGATAGGTCAAAGCCCTGTCCTATTACCACAATATTCTGGGCAAAACCTATCAATACAATAGGGACCGCTCCAATAAATATAGAAGAAAAAGTTGAGGTTGTCCTAAAAAAAGGAGATATAGCCATTGATACAACCCAGAATATCAGAAGCACAAAATATATATAATGTTTTTTAAACAAATTTATTGTATTTTTCATATATATCCTTACTACTTATAATAACTATCCAATAAGCGCTCTTCGTCAACTGAAGTTTCACTAAATTCCTTTATAATCTCTCCCTCGCACATCACAAGTATCCTATCAGGAAGCTCCATAACTTCTTCTCTATCAGTAAGCAGTGCAAGGGTGGGAATCCCCTCCTCTGCCAGTGTCCGCAGGATTTTATATATTTCCATTTTGGCCCCTACATCAAGGCCAATAGTCGGCTGGTCAAGTAGAAGTATCTTTGGTTTTGCTAACAGATATTTTGCCAGCACAACCTTTTGCCTGTTACCTCCGCTCAGATATTGCACTTGTTTCCCCAATTCTGGCGATTCAACGTGCAGCCTTTCTGCCATTTCTTTTGCAAGCTCCTCTTCCTGTTTCTGATTAATAAAGCCTGCTCTCGTTCTGCTGTCAAGGCTCGTCAGGACTATATTGAATATAATATCGTGAGTTGACCATAGTTCTTCCTGGTCTCTTTTATCAGAAATATAGTAAATACCTGCCCTCAGTGCATCATAGGAAGAGTTAATATTCACTTCCTCGCCATTTAAACTTATTGTCCCTTTTCTCTTTCTTAAAATTCCGGTTATAGTTCTCAGCAGGTCGCTCTGTCCCTGGCCTCTTAATCCTGCAAGCCCAACAATTTCATTTTCACGGATTTCAAAATTTATATTTTTTAAATGCCTGGAATTAAGACCTTTGACCGATAAAATAGTTTTCTTCTTACTTTTAACTCCAATTTTTTTTGGAAATTTAATTCCTCCCTCTATTCCAGTCATATAGTTTATGATTTTTTCTCTTTTTGAATCAAAATTATCTCTAGAAGAATTACCTATACTCCCCACCAGCTTACCGTCTTTAAACACTATTATTTCATCGCTAAATTTTAAAACCTCGTCCAGGCGATGAGAAATAAAGATTATGGTTTTACCTTCTTCTTTTAAAGAATTAATTATTTTAAATAAATCTTCAACATCATCACTTTCAAGTGCAGCAGTAATCTCATCCAGAATAACTATATCCGGATTCCTGGTTAAAACTTTTGCCAGCTCCACATAGGTCTTTTTATCTTCGCTGATTTTTTTGGCTAATGTTCTAACATCTATAGAAAATTTAACCTTTTTTAAAGTTTTTTCAGCGGCATTATTAAGCTCATTGCTGGATAAAAAACTTTTCTTATAAAAATCCCCCAGATTGGTTAAAAATATATTTTCGGCTACCGATAATTCCGGGATAAGAGAATGTTCCTGAAAAACAGCATCTATTTTGTAATCTATCCGGGCATGAATAGGGTCATTTATCCTTGCTTCCCGTCCATTTACAAAAATGCTCCCGCTGTCAGGTTTGTAGATACCGGTAAGTATTTTTACAAGAGTTGATTTACCAGCTCCATTTTCTCCCACCAGCCCGTATACTTTATGTGATTGTAGAGAAAATGATACTTCCTGAAGAGCCTTAACTCCCGGGAAATATTTAGATAAAGACTCAACTCGTATTTTTTCATTCACTTGGGCACTTCTCCTTATATGCCATAGCCGCTCTTCTTGAAGCGGCCACGGCATTCTGACTTCACTTTCTACTTAATTATCTCATTTAGCGTTTCATCATCCAGCGGAGTAAAGATGAATATTCCTTCAGGTGCATCTGGCCTGGCATAATTTTCAAACTCCTCACTGGGTATTCCCGGTGTAGAAAATAGATACAGTTTAGGCACAGGATAACCCTGTAGAAGCATTTCCATCAATACAACACTTATTGCGCTGCTTATAGATGGATGTGCTGACGCATATGCAGGTATATCATATTCTATACACCTCTGAAGAAAACCATTGTTGTCCTCGGATGCATGTGGGTACTCTCCAGGGTCAAGTCCCAGCTCCAGCATAGCATCTATAATTGCCAGAGACATCTGACCACCAACAGAATATACGGCATCAAAATCCGGATGTGCGGCCTGCATATCCATAAATTTTGTCTTGGCCACATCTGCCGACCATTCTGCATATTCTATAATCAGTTCCATATCCGGATACTGCTCAAATACGCTAAGGGCTCCTCCGCTTCTTCCATTATCAATGGGATAACCTTTAACTCCTCTAAAGAACAGTATTTTACCTTTATAGTCCATGTATTCTGCCAGCCATTCAGCACTTAGAACACCAAATGACCAGGGGTCATTGGATACAAAAGAATTGTATTTGGTTGTATCCGCTGAGTCGTTGAAAAGGATAATTGGACAACCAGCATCATAGATTTTTTCAATGGTGTCTTTTAATGCCATGGGGTCAAGCGGGTCTACAATTATGCCATCCAGTTCCCCTTCTTCCCACATAGTGAACATAGCTTCCAGATTTGATATCTGGGCATTAACATCAGCAGCACTATCCATATGTACTGCTTCGGTAATCAATGGTGATCTTTCGACTTCCCTGTTGAATTCAGCTATGGTCGTTTCCTGCCATGGGTTACCTCTCCAGCTTGTTATAAAACCAATCTTATAGGGTGGCTCCTTTGTATACTGTCCAATCTCAGGTGTATTATTCCACCAGTCCTGCCATGAACCCAGACCCAGCGCTATATTATAGGCTGTATCATTATCCAGATTATACCTTACTTCACCCATAGTTGTCGCTGCCTCTTCTGCCTCAGCAGCTTCCTCTTCCTGCGATTCTTCAGCTTCAGATGCGGTTTCTTCTGCAGTGCCCGCGCAGCCGGGAAGAATAGCAAAAAGAGAAATGACTGTTACAACTAGCAATGCCGTCAGTGCCAATTTTAACTTTTTCATTTTTTCCTCCTCTTAATTGATAATATTTAATATATAGGTTTATTAATTGATTATTTTTTAAATTTTTCAAACAAACAGCAAAAGTGAATTAATTTCTGCAACCACTTCTAAAAATTACTCAATTTACTGTTAACCGGTGTAATTGAGCCATATGATTGCTGAAATATTTTGTAAAGTTTACTGTACAGCTCCGCTTCTTCCAGTTTTGGTTTTACAACTCTCTTCACATTGATAAAATTTTTAACTGCCTGGTCAAAACCTGAAAAAACACCAAGCCCTACTCCTGCAACAATTGCAGCCCCCATTGAATTAGCTTCCTGCTGGCCAGTAAGTATATTTATATTTTTATTAAGCACACTGGCCAGAATCTGCTGCCAGATAGTACTTTTTGAACCCCCACCAACCAGGTTTATATATTTAAAAGAATTATTCACTTTCTTTTCAATGGCCTCTGCCATTATACGGATATTTAAGGATATCCCCTCCAGTATTGCTCTCAAGATATCTCCTTTTTTCTGTGACAGCTTTAATCCCAGCAGGGCACCCTTATCATCAAGATTATTATGGGGAGCACCACCTGCCCTCATATTGGGCAAAAACACCAGACCTGAAGCTCCTGCGGGAGAAGATCCCACCAGTTTATCCATAAGATAGTATACGTCTTTGTCTTCTTTTTCTGCCATTAGTGATTCATAATTGCATAGCTGGTCCTTTGCCCATTCATAAACTACACCTGCAGAAAACATAGCTAGCTGCGTCACGAATCTATCTGTAACTACGTGGCAGAGAGTAAATGGCCGCATTAAATTATCAAAAACAGGTTTATCCGGTGCTACAGCCAGCCAGGAAGCCGAACCTATGCAATTATAGGCATTCCCAGGTGCTATAATACCTGCTCCCAGAGCTGCACTGGGAACATCTCCGCCGCCAATAACTACCGGAGTCCCTGCTGGCAACCCGACCTCAATGGCTACTTCTTCCTGAATTTTGCCGGCAATATCTGTAGATTTAAAAACTTCAGGCAGTTTTTCTGCATCTATGCCCACAGCATCAAGTATATCCGTATCCCACTTTTTATCCTTTATGGAGAACAGTCCTGTATTGGAAGCATCAGAATAATCTGTTAAAAATTTTCCTGTTAAACGGTGTATTATGGTATCTTTAACACCAACAAATTTATAAGCTTTTTTATAAATTTCAGGATAATTGCGTTTAATCCAGAGAACCTTTGCAATTGCATATAAAGGAATCGGCATACCGGCACCGGTTCTGTGATAAAAATTCTCCCAGCCTACTTCATCTTCTACCAGTTTTCCCTCATCCTTGCTTCTGCCATCAGCCCATATCATAACTTCATCCATTAAAATTGACCCGCTTTTATCCATGGGTATAAGGACCATCATCTGTCCGCTGAAAGAGACGCCCAGCACCCTTTCGGACTCAACACCGGATTTTTCTAAAACTTTTTTAGTTGAGTTGCATATTGAACTCCACCAGTCTTCGGGTTTTTGTTGTACCCAGTTATCATGCGGATAGTAAGTTTCATAGGTTGAATACTTACTGGCAAGTAGATTTCCCTTAATATCATAGAGAGAGGCTTTACATCCAGTAGTTCCTAAATCATAAGATAATATTGCATCTTTTTTCATTTTCCTCTCCTTCGTTAAAATTGCATTTGCTTATTGGAAAAATCCTGTATAAATGCCTTTCCAGAAAGCTTATTCTTCCCAGCCCATATAAATTTGCATCCCGGAACTTGTGCCAAGCCGGGTTGCTCCGGCTTCAATCATTTTCTTTGCATCTTCAGGCGTTCTTATCCCCCCGGCTGCCTTTACTCTGGTTCCGGCTTTCTTAACCGTTTCATACATAATTTTTACTACTTCTAGTGTAGGGGGCTCTAAAAATCCGGTTGATGTTTTAACAAAGTCAACCCCCGCCCGGGAATAAATTTCACAGGCCTTTACTATTTCTTCTTCTGTCAGCAGGCAAACCTCAAGTATTGATTTCAGTATTTTACCCTCGGTAGCTTTTCTTAACATTTCTCCTTCTCTTTTTAAAACATCGTACTTTTTATCCTTTAATGCTCCAACATTTATAACAAAATCCAGATCCGTAGCACCATTCTTAATAGCATCCCTGACTTCAAATTCTTTCATTTCTGCTGACCATGCACCGTAAGGGAATGCAATTGCTGCGGTTATCCCGCTGTTTGAACCTTCCAGCAACTCTTTTGCAAATGGAATGTGACAGGGGTGTATGGCCACAGTGGCAAAATCAAATAATTTTGCTTCAAGGCAAATAGATTCTATACTATCCAGTGAAATATTGGGCTTTAACTGTGTCTGGTCAATCATTCTGGCTATTTCATGCTTAGTCATTACGCTTCCTCCTTGTCTATTCCTATAATTTGTTTCCAGGTGCTGGAATGAATCCTGTCTGCACCAATGTTTAAAAATGCCAACGCCTGCTCTTTAGTTCTTACTCCAGCCGATACCTCAATTTCAAGGCTATCGCCAAACTTCCTCTTAATGAACTGTACATGTTCCATCTCCGTTGTACCCTGGTTAAGGCCGGAATTTGTCTTTATTATTTTGATACCTGCTTCCAGAAATAGTGAGCATGATTTTTCTATTTCTGCCAGAGACATCTGACTTACCTGGGGAAGGGCCACTATATCCAGTTTCCCTCCTACCAGGTCTACTATTTCTTTTAGTTCCTTTTTTACCAGATCATATTTTTTGGATTTTAGGTGATTAAATTTAGGGCTAAAATCTATTTCGCTACATCCATAACCCAGAGCTTTTTGAATAATCTTTTTATTCACTTCTGCAGTCAGACTACCCAGAGGGTAGGAAACTATAGTCCCGATCCTTCTACCGGGCAAAACTTCCCTGGCCAGAGGAATATAGTATTCATCCACAATAATTGAATAAACTTCTATATCCCCGAGAACCTCTGCAAATCGTCTAATGTCTTTTTCGCTGGTTTCTGTGGTTAATGGAGCCAGAACCATCTTTTTTGCTAATTCTAAATCAACCATACCAATCCTTTCTCTAATGAATTTTAATTGTGGTTATAAATAATACCGCTTATTTTTGCTGCCTATTTCTCTCTAACCAGGCTGGTTCTCAGCAAACAGACTTCACCCTTAAAAATTGAGTCAAAGTATTCAAAAGGAACCAGACTCCTATCACAGCAAACAGAAGATAGCCTCAAACAGGGGTCCCATATCTCCACATTTAACAGTGAGGCATCCTCCAGAGTCATTCTTCCGGCTGTAACTTCTCTATCAGACTTATACACTTTTACACCGAATTGATTTTCTATGATAGAGTAAAGATCCTTTTCGAACTCTACGGGAGGTAATTTTAGAAGTTTTCCATATTTTTTTAGACTGAAATATGAGTCTACAATTATTATTGGTTCCTCTTCCAAATACCTTAACCTCTTTAACAATATAACATCCTCATCCTTATTCAGTTTCAGTTTCTCTATAACTTTGTTGTTGGGCTTTGCAACTCTTCTCTCTATAAGCTCTGTTCTGTAATTATATTTATGTTCCTGTTTTTTTATCATCTCACCAAAACTCAGCAACTCTTCCATAAATACAAGAGAAACATTTTTTGGCCTGCTGACTACTGATTTTCTACCCCGCTTTCTCTTCAAATAGCCTTTTTTAATTAAGTCCTTTATGGCTTTGTTTACAGTGGGCCTGCTAACATCCAGTTGTTCAGCCAGTTCCTGCTCGCTAAAAAAGACATCCCCTTCCTGTAAATCCTTAACTTTTATGTAATTTTGAATAATCAGCTCCAGCTGATAGTACAGAGGAATGGGATGGCTCTCGTTTAAGAAATACTTGTAATCTAATATACTTTTCATATTGTTAACATATCATAATATACTTACATTTATACTATACCTTATCAAAATTCCGTGTCAAGTTTTTTTATATATCATACTGATATAATTTGTTTTCCATTAAAGTATGTCCAGTCAGGATTTGATAGATTTTAGAATTGACACAATTACTTATTTCAGAAGCGTTTTATAAATTTTCTATCATTTTAAATAAAAAACAGGACAAAAATGAACAGGCAGGGTTTTTTAATCAATGATTAGATAGTTAAATATAAATAGGATTTATCTGGTTTAAGATATAATTATATTCTTTTTCACTCAATATATAATATTTCCGGAATATGGAGCTATAATCACTGTAATTACAGCCGGGGCTCATACTATTTACTCACAAATAAATTCCTGGAAGAAAATTTACCATCTGTGGTCAGGTTTACTCCTAAATGTTTCAATCCAACCTCATCTCCGGGAGTTGGTATATGAGTCATATGCATTTCACACCCTCCCAGCTGGTTAAGTTTTTTCATTGCCAGCTCTGCAGTGTGATTGGTTAAAGAGCTTATAGAAAGTGCAATTAAAGTTTCCTCCAGGTCCAGGCTTTCTGATTCTGCTTCTAAAATACCCTTTTTTAATTTTGATATCTGGTTAATAATCTGGGGTGAAAGTAAAAAAATCTCATCAGGTATATTTGCCAGAACTTTTATAGCATTAATTATCAGACTTGAAGATGCGTGCATGAGTTTTGAATTTTTTCCGGTAATGATACGACCGCAGGGAAGCTCTATGGCTGCACCGCAGAAGATGCCTTCATTACCCTTACCTTTAAGTTCTGCCTCTTCTGCGGCCTTCCGGGCAATATCAACCACTTTCCTGTCAGAAATTTTTACTTCAAGCTCATTCATTAAAAAAGATACCCGCTCAACGGTTTCTTTCTTTTCTATACCCATTATATATTCTCTGTTATAACGGAAGTAACGGCGGATTAGTTCCTGCTTTGACGCTTCCCGGACAGCTTCATCGTCTATTACCCCGGATTTTACACAATTTACCCCCATATCAGTAGGCGAATTATACATGGGCAGGTTTGTTTTTTTATCATTTATAATCCTGTTAAATATAAGCTTTAATATTGGAAAACTTTCCACATCACGGTTATAGTTTGTTGAACTCTCTCCATATTTATTAAGATGATACGGGTCAACAAGGTTAAAGTCTCCTATATCAGCAGTTGCTGCTTCATAAGCAATGTTTACAGGATGCTTAAGCGGAAGATTCCATATAGGAAATGTCTCAAATTTGGCATAACCCGAGTTAATCCCTTTTTTATAATCATGATAAAGCTGGGAAAGGCATACTGAAAGTTTGCCACTACCGGGACCCGGACCTGTAACCACTACAATTTTCCTGCTGGTCTCAATATATTCATTTTTACCAAAACCTTCCCTGCTGCATATAGTATCTACATCTGCCGGGTATCCTTTAATAGGATAGTGCAGATAGACCTTAATACCTCTGTGCTCCAGTTTATTTTTAAATATTAATGAAGGATCCTGATTTTTAAATCGGGTTATCACAACTGCAATGATATTCAATCCCCATCTTCGAAGATCGTCAATTAGCTTAAATGTTGCTGCATCGTATGTAATTCCAAAGTCTCCTCTGACTCTACCCTTTTCAATATCGCCGGCATAAATACACAGTACAATATCAATTTTGTCCTTCAGAGTTTGCAGAAGGCGTATTTTTACATTTGGGTCATAGCCCGGAAGCACTCTGGCTGCATGGTAATCAAAGCAAAGCTTCCCTCCAAACTCAAGATAAAGTTTACTATCAAACTTCTCCATGCGTTTAAGAATTGCCAGGCTCTGCTCTTTTAGATATTTTTCATTATCAAATCCTATTTTTTTACCCACAGGCATAAATCCTAAAATGTTTTATTTTGATGATTTTATAATAATTTCTTAACAAAAAATATATTATTATTTTTGTCCGTTATTCCTGTTAATGATAGGCCTTAAAATACTGATAAATTACAAAATTAATTAAATTTAAGATTTTCCCCTATTTCACTTAACTCTTTAGCCATTATATAAATTATATCACCGCGGGTAAACATAAAAATTGCTGTAATTTCTGAAATAGAGTATTATCAGGACGATAAATTCAGTTATTAGTTTTTATGGATAATATCCTTAAAGGCTCCGGTTAAAGCTTATAAGCCCTTTATAGCATGAACAACTATAAAGGGCTTATTTTAAAACAAAAATAAATGCTTGCTGCTAAATCAATATAAAAGCTGCTATTCGGACCCTTCTAAATTATCCTTTAATGTTTCTTCAAATTTTCCTGCCTGCTTTTTTATCTCTGCTGCTTTTTCAGTAATAAACTCACCAGCCTTACCGCAGTATTCTTCCATATGCTCCCTCAACATCTTCCTGGTTTCTTCACCCTTTCGCGGAGCTATCAGAAGCCCGGTTATAATTCCAAGCCCTAAAACAAGCATGGTATATCCAAATATATCTGAATTCCTCATATTACTTTTTCTCCTTACCTGTTCTTCTCTTTCTTGCTCTTATAATCTGCCATATTATAATCAATATTATTCCTATTACAATCCATACCGGAGCAGTTGCTATAAGCGCCATTACCATCCAGTTAAAAGCAGTAACGGCTCCCCTTAAACCTCTTTTTAATGCCTGCACAAATCCCCAGTCAGATGCAGTCTTTATGGGCTCCGGTTCATGAAAATAAACATCAATAGTAGAAAAAGATACCATATCATCCAGATAGTTCATCCTTCCCTTGATTACCTCAATTTCTCCCTGGACATTATTCAGCTCCCTCTGCACTTCCAGGCTATCGCTCACTCTCTTAGACTGGGCCATCAGGTCAAGAAGAACTTCTTCCTGAGCCTGATAATTTCTTAGCCTGCTTTCAAGGTCAACATATTCCTGGGTAATATCCTGGCCGGAACTTGAAATACTCTCGATGGTACCCATTGCTTTAATCTTATCCAGAGCAGAATTATATTTGTTTGAAGGCACTCTTACAGTAATATAGCCGCTGGTTAGATTACCTTCAGAATCAGAATAACTTTCACTTCTGGCAACAAAACCACCGTTCTGCTCGGCAAGAGCAGTCAGTTCAAACATAGTCTCTTCAAACTTACCACTTTCAATCTCAATCTCAATATAAGCAGTCTTAATAACCTTCCTGTTACCTTCAACAGCGGTATCGCCATACTGTGCTTCAACATTAGATACGGATTCTTCCAGACCCTCATCTCCAGTCTCCCTATCGGCTGCCGGAGCTTCCATAGCTTTTGCATCTGAGGACGACTCGGCCACTTCTCCTTCAGGCATTACTATTTCCCCTAAAAATTCTCCTTCTTCTATAGAATCTGAACGACTCGCGCACCCGCTAAAAATCATCCCGAACAATAAAACAGCTGTAAGAAAAATAAATAACAGCCTGGATGATACAGTTTTAGTTTTCATTTATACCTCCCCGATTCTAAAATAAACTTTGATATTAAGTTTCTCCTGATATTAGAATTATAACCGATTTTAAAATAGTTATTAACCTGACAATAAATAAATCCTGAATAATCATTAAAATCACTTCCAGCTATCAGGGAAATTTTAATTCATAATACATATTCGAAGAATTGTCATGTTAAATGAGGTATTCAGAAGAAAAACTTTTAGATAAAGATTTTACCCCTGATATTTATTACCATTCCCCGGTTCTGATATATTCGTCTATGGCTTTAGCCGTATCTTTGCCTGCACCCATGGCCAGGATAACTGTTGCAGCACCCGTAACTATATCTCCACCGGCAAAAACGCCCTTTATATTTGTCTTTCCGGTAGCCGGACCGGCCTTTATGTTACCCCTTCCGGTAAGCTCCAATCCCGGAATTTTAGAGGTAAGCAATGGATTTGGCCCCTGTCCTATAGCCATTATTACTGCATCTACATCTATATCAAATTCCGAGCCTTCAATCGGTAAAGGTCTTCTCCTGCCAGACTGGTCGGGTTCCCCCAGCTCCATTTTAATGCACCTTATTTTATCCACCCAGCTATCCTTCCCCGTGATTTCAACCGGATTCGTCAGCAATTTAAAATTAATTCCCTCATCTTTCGCATGCTCTATCTCTTCATTTCTTGCAGGCATTTCTACTTCGCTTCTCCTGTATATCAAATATACATGTTTTGCGCCCAGTCTCCTGGCCGTCCTGGCTGAATCCATGGCTACATTTCCACCTCCAACCACTGCTACATTTAAACCTTTAAAAATAGGAGTGTCATACTCGGGGAACCTGTATGCCTTCATCAAATTTGACCTCGTAAGGTATTCATTTGCTGAATAGACTCCATTCAGATTTTCTCCTGGAATACCCATAAAATATGGGAGGCCCGCTCCAGTTGCTATAAAGACCGCTTTAAATCCTCCTTCAAATAAATCATCCAGGGTCATTACTCTTCCTATTACCATGTTTACTTCAATATTAACCCCGAGGCTTTTTACATATTCAATTTCCTTTTTCACTATCTCCTTTGGAAGCCTGAATTCGGGGATGCCGTAAATCAGGACCCCTCCCGGTTTATGTAATGCTTCAAATATTGTAACCTGATAGCCCAGTTTTGCTAATTCAGCCGCGCAGGTAAGCCCTGCGGGACCGGACCCAATTACAGCGATTTTTTCTTTTGTACACTTTCTGGTAGCTTTAGACCAGGTGGATTCTTCAGTCCCATCTGCTATACGTTTCATTTCCCTGTCTGCTACAAATCGTTCCAGTCTGCCAATGGCAACCGGCCTGCCCCTGATGCCCAGTACACAATTTTTCTCACACTGGTCTTCCTGGGGACAGACCCTGCCGCATATTGCAGGGAGCCCATTTTTTTCTCTTATCTTACCAAGTGCTTCATCAAATTTCTTCTCCTGGATTAGCCCGATAAAACTTTTTATATCAATTCCTACAGGGCAGCCCTTGATACATATAGGATTTTTACACTGTATGCATCTTGATGCTTCAAGCAGAGCATCTTCCTCTGAATATCCCAGCGCAACTTCATTAAAATTGCCGCTCCTTTTTACAGGGTCCTGCTCGGGCATATCAACCCTGTCAATTTTTTTTCTTTTCGGTTTTTTTCTATTAATTTCTTCAGCCATATTCTGAACTGTTCCCTATAACTATAACATCAATAAAGCACGGTAATACCCGACACATAATAATCTGTGCCCGTGCTACTTCTTTTTCTCCGCCATGCATTTATGCTTATAAATATTCATACATTCTTTTTCCTGATCAAGATAAATCTTCTGTCTTGCCAGGAGAAGCTCAAAATTTACCTGATGACCATCAAACTCGGGCCCGTGTACACATGCAAATTTTGTTTTACCTCCTACCTCCACCCTGCATCCACCGCACATTCCCGTACCATCAACCATTATGGAGTTAAGGGAGACTATGGTCTTTATATTAAAGGGTCTGGTTACTTCCACCGTAGCCCTCATCATTAGAGTCGGTCCGATAGCAACTACCCTTGCGATACCTGTTCCCTTATTGTTTCCGGCAGACAATTTCTCTTCCAGGTAATCTTCTAAAAATCCCGAGACGAATCCGTGATATCCCACAGAACCATCATCGCTGCATAGATACATCTCATCCGATGTATCTCTTATTTCTTTTTCTAAAATAACAAAATCCCTGCTTCTTGCTCCAACAATTGAGATTACATAATTACCCGCTTTTTTCATTTCCCTGGCTATGGGAAGAATTGATGCTGCTCCTACACCACCGGCAACTAAAATAACTTTCCCAAATTTTTCAATTTCAGAAGGATTGCCCAGTGGCCCCACTACATCCAGTATACTGTCTCCCTGTTTTAAACCTGATAATAATGTAGTGGTCTTCCCAACTCTTGTTGAAAATAAAGTGACTATTCCTGTGGCCCGGTCATAATCTGCAATAGTCAGAGGGATTCTTTCCCCTTCCTCATTAATTCTCACAATTACAAACTGACCGGCTTTTGCTTTTTTTGCTATTAGCGGAGCCTCAACATAAAAGCCGTCTATTGTTTCTGCCAGTTTTTCTTTTTTTACAATTTTATACAAAAGTAACCTCTAAACGGATAAAATTTACAAATGTTTCTATTTTAACCCAAAAAAAAATACTAACAAGACTTTTTTAAAAAATTTGTTATAAAAAAAATTTACCCCGGATGCTTATTCTGTACCACTGTATTTACTTAATTTTTCCGCAATTACTATATAATTATTACAGGCATAATATCTTACAATTCAGCAGCCAGGCTATTCTTGCCCGCTCCTCCTTTACACGATATCGCAATTTTCATTAAAAAAGTACCTTCTCTATCACTCAGTTAACAGGCTCCGGGTCCCGGGACCCAAAACTTTTAATTACCATTTTCCGCTGGCGCCTCCGCCGCCGGATGACCCTCCGCCAAAACCACCGAAGCCTCCGCCGCCGGAAGACCTGCTGCTTCCGCTGCTCCCTCCTGTCCAGAATGAAGAGGATTTTTTTATCTTCGGTATGGTTACTTCTTTTTTATCGTAAAATCCGCAATAGGAGCAGGTTCTTTCTACAAGCTTTTTGCCCTCACTGGCATAAGTAGCCTTTTTTAATATGGTTGATTTAGTTTTTAACTTAAATTTTTTGCACTTCGGACATCTCTTTTTAAATAAGTTAACCAGCATTCCGGCAATAACCATTATAAATGGAATTCCGAAGCAAAAAATCCAGCCAGAATCAGATAATGGAAAGACACTTCCGGTTTGAGATGATTCATTTTCGGCAGTAGTGGGTGATGCATTTTCAGTAAAATATGAGCTGATTGGTTCCAGCCCTTTTTCTTCATATATCTGGTCAGCAATAGCAATTATTGCATTATAAAGGCCGGTATAAAAATCACCTTTTTGAAGTTCCGGTATAATAATTTCATCTGCAATATTTCCTGCCTCAAGGTCTGTAATAACGCCTTCCAGACCATAACCCACTTCTATTCTTAAAGGCCTCTTCCCGACTTCTCCCTCAATACCTATGAGTATAAGAATGCCATTATCGCCTTTTTCTTTGCCTATTTCCCATCTTTCAAATAATTCAACCGCATATTCTTCTTCGGTAAGGCCCTGTAAATTATCTACTATTGCCACAGCTATTTCGCTGCCTGTATCTTCTTCAATCTTTGAAGCCAGCTCCTCCAGACCAATCTTTGAGCTACTGTCAAGCTTATTTACATAATCATTTATATAACCGGTGAAAGAAGGAAAATTTAAAACATCAGCTTCATTTCCGGAAGAACTGCATCCCTGGAACATAAATAGAGATGACAGAACTAATAAAAGAAAAGTAATTAATCTTTTTTTTACTTTAAATATACTATGTACCATTGCATATTGCCCGCTACAAACTCAGGTCCACTTCGGGAGCTACTTCTGCACCTTCTCTGGCCTCAAAGAATTCCCGTGCTTCAAAACCAAACAGTCTTGCAATTGTATTCCTGGGAAACATCTTTATGTAAGTATTGTATTCTCTGACTGTCTCATTGAACCTGCCTCTCTCGGTTGCAATCCTGTTCTCGGTTCCTTCCAGCTGGGTCATAAGGTCGCGCACATTCTCACTTGCTTTCAGCTCAGGGGTATCTTCCACCACAACTCTTAAATCACCAATAAAAGAACTTATTTCCCTGTTCACACTTTCAATGTCTGAAGGCGTTTCAGCGTTGTTTATGCCTGCCCTTGCCTGTGCAATGGATTCAAATATATCCTTTTCCAGCTGCATATAAGCCTCCACACTGCTCGCCAGATTTGGTATTAAATCAAGTCTTCTTTCGTAAACATTCTGAACCTGGGCCCAGGCATTATCAACTTCAATCTCCTTTGCCGCCATGGTATTCCTTGTACTTATTATATAAATTGCGAGTATTACAACAACAGCAACCAGCAATATAGCAAATACTTTCCTGCCACTCCAAAAACTCTTCTTACTCATATTTTTTTAGCTCCCCTTACATTTTTTTACAAACTTTAACAACTGCAGGCCTGATTAAGAAATCACCTACCATGTAACCTTTTCTTAATACCTCAATTATATGACCTTCTTTAAAATCTTCCACATCTTCAGTTACTGCAGCCTCGCAGAGCCCTGGATCAAACTCTTCGCCAACAGGATTAATAATCTTTACATTCTCCTTCCTTAGAAGCTCTATCAAATTATCGTAAATCATTTTTATCCCTTTATAAAAATCATCTTTATCTCTGCCCAATTTTTTCCCGCTTTCAAGCGCAATCTCAAAATTATCAATTATAGGAAGAAGTTTTTCAATTAAATCTTTGTTTGCCCTTTTTATATGTTCCAGATGCTCTTTTAGGGTTCTCTTTCTGTAATTATCATAGTCTGCCTGCAGTCTTTTAATTCTATCTACATATTCTTCTTCAATCTTCTTATAGCTTTCCAGCTCATTTCTCAAAAGTTCTATCTCTTCTTCCAGCTCTTCAGCTTCAATCTCCTCTTTAATTTCGGTTTTTATATTTTTTTCTGTGGCTTTTTCTTCAGGTTTCACATACTTTACTTTCTCTTTCAAATCCTCTCCATTGCCTGAATTTACTTTTGATTTATTATACTCTTTATTTTTTTTATCTTTTTTACTCATAGTTTATCTACACCACACTTTCATAGAAAATACAATAAAGAAAATAAAACTTATTATATAATAGGAAGGCAACATTTATAAAGTTCTAATTTCTACTTCTGCCTGTGGCTGTCACATCACCGGTGGAAACAATCTCATCACTGTAGAAGTGGCCGTCACAATCAACAGGAGCAAAATGGAAATGAGCCGTAATTTTTTCACCATTTTCTGCTGCAATGTTCTGTATCTTAACTTCCACTATTATTTTCTCACCCGGCTCCAATCCTTCAACAAGCGAACCCACCCTCTCTGGTTCCACCAGGTCGGTAGTGGTATCGGTGGTAATAGTCTCGGTACTGATTCCTGTTGAAAGATCGGTTTCGGTTATGGTTGTTTCAGTAATTGTGGTCATTACCCTTTTCAGATTTACTTCATTATACCCGGTTATCTGCGTAGTTTCAGTAACGGTATCCGTCCTGGTTAAACCATCCTCGCTATATGTGGTTTCCTCTTCAGTTATTGTGTAACCATCAGTTTTTGCCCAGTCTGAGATATAGGTCTCATAAATAGCCTCATTTGAATAATAATACTGATTGGGTATATCAGGATTCCACAGGTGAACCTCCCAGATAGGAGTAATTTCCTCATCCTCATTAAAACTCGGATTCAGTTTTATCCATACCATAAAAGGCTGTATATTAACAGTCACATTTCCTGTATTGGTTATTTCAAAAGGCTGATAGAACCATTCCCTTCTGCTGATAGTAGAATCTCCTGTAGCTGCAAGCGGCTTAATTTCAATAGAATAAACAGGCCTGGGTAAAGCCAGCACATTACTTGATGATACATTTCCGGCCATATCCAGAGTCCATAAAGTATAATAATAAGACTTTCCGCCTTTTATATCATCATCTATATAGTTATTAACACTTATATCGGAGAAAGTTACAATAACATCATCGGCAGGATATTCCGGATTGATACAGGGGTCCTCAACTCTAACTAGTTTATATGAATCAAAATCACTATCAACGCTTGTATTCCAGCTCAGATAATTAGCATTCCCCTGTACATATCCTGTTAAATTTACCGGATAAGGAACATCTAAATCCCTGTGGACAGTCACATTTTCAAAAACCGGCGCACTTATAAAACCGTCGCCTGATCTCGCCCAGATAGCTATTTCGTTACTTCCCTGCTGCAGTATAACATCTTCCAATCCGAACATACCACTACTGTCACACTCAATTTCTCCCACTATTTTATTATTTACCTGAACAAATACTTTAGAAGAAGGCAGGTGGGAACCATAGATATAGACCATCGGGTCAATTTGTTCTGTATAGTAATTATCCTTTATTTCCTCTAAACTTGTAACGTTATCATATACTGCATATTCAACCTTTTGTGGAACGACTAAAAATAAATTAAATGCTGTAGCTGTGCTCTTTCTCCCGGCAGTATTTACCGATATAAGCTCAATATTGTTCTCTCCTTCAGATATTTCAACTCCATTTAAAGTCTCAAAATTACCATTAGCGTCAACTGCTATATTTTCCTGTACCTGCTCTCCATTTACATGGACTTCTACTGAACACCCTTTATCAGTATAGCCTTTTATAAAAATCAGTTCCTTCTCCCCGCTGCCATAAATTATTTCTCCTGATTCATGGGATAAAATCACCGGAGGCGACAGCATCTTATCTATCAGCTCATTTATTTTCTGGTTAACATAGTCATTAACTTCGTCTGCATCTTCAGTCCGGGGTGTGCTATCCTGGTTTATTTCACTACTCCCCCCCGGGAAGCAGCCTGCTACTAAGGATGTAACAACTGCCAGACAGGATAACATTATAATAAAATTTCTTATCTTCTTAGCCATAACTTAATTCCAATTCAAATTCCTTAATACCTTTAGCAGGTATTATTATATTCTTGGGTAAATATTATACCAAATATTATAAATTATTTACAAAAAACATTTATTTATTATATAAAAGTTTTTTCAAAAATTATCTTCCATTTACCGCTCTCCTCGGTCAGGTAAATGTATTTCTTATATTGCTTTGCTTCCCCATTTTTATAAATTATTTCAAATTCTGCTACCACTTTGCTCATATCATCTTCATATCCAAGGTATACAGTATTTATTATGCTTATCTGGTCTACCTCTGATAAAATTTTTTTAAAATCTTCCACATATTTTTCTCTGCTTATATTATTCCTATCTTTGTCCGGTAATAAATTTGTATAAATATAATCGGGGTCTTTGCTGTCAAGTGACTGCAAAAAATCCAGAACTGCTTTTTCGGGCTCTGTTTTAAAAAAATATACTACGTCAAATTTATTATCATAACTCCTGCAGGCTGTAGCCATAAAAATAACCAGAATAGCCTGGGCCAGCAGAAGCAAGAAATAAAATCTTTTTTTAAGTAAATTTTTCAAAAAAAACATCTTATATACTCTAATAATTGTCCTCGCTCCTTATCCTATCTACTTAAAATATCTCATGTATTTTTGAAATCTTAAATCTGTTTTTTAAATTTTAAAAATTTCCTTAATTCTTTATAAAATTAATTTATTATTTACCCAGTGAAATATTCCAGAATACTTGCTACTATGCTTTCACTTATTTTTTTCTGATAACTGGATTTTTTTAATCTTTCTCTTTCGCCGGAGTTTGAAATGAAAGAAGGCTCTACCAGTACCGAGATTAAATTTGTAGCTTTTAATATAGCGTGGTTTGTCCCGTGAACTCTGCAGTCAAGAATCCCCAGGTCGCTCACAATTTTATCCTGAATCAGGCTGGCAATTCTATACCCATCAATAGAATAAGACTTAAGGCCCTTAAAATAAAAGCAACTTGAGCCATTAGCATTTTTATCCACTGAATAATTTAAGTCTATACTTACAAGAAGATCAGCGTTGCTCTTATTTATATACTCAACTCTGTCATATAAAAACACATTTTGCTTTTCATCTTCACTTATAGAATTAAGTGTTTCGATACCTTTACCTGACAACATATCCCTGCAAAAATTTACTATACTGCTACAGATATACACCTTTTCATTGAGGTACTCCCCGGCGCTGCCCATATCCTCAATGTTTGCGCTGTAATCCAGGATAACTCTGTTATCCTGCAATTTTTTTTGTTTGCTCAAATTCTTTACCAGAGGAAAATTAGAAGTTTCTTTTGAGGTTATGATTCGTCTTAAACTTTTAAGGCTGCGTACTGTTTCTTCTCCTGCTATACCATCATCAGCGATATTCATATTTCTCTGAAACTCCAGAAGCGCCCGGTTTGTTTTATCGCAGAATATACCATTTTCATTATAAGGGTAGAAGCCCAGAGTTTTCAACCAGAGCTGAAGAGTCCTGACATCATCACCCCTGAAAGGCGGATATTTCAGGTATAACATCCTTTCACCTATTTTATATCCTGCATCAACTAACTCCTGCCAGGTTTCCTGATCTACCACTCCGGTTACCACGAGCCCTCTTTCCTGCTGAAATTTTCTTACAGAATTTTCTGTTTCAGCACCAAAAATTCCGTCAATCTCTACTGTATCAGGGCAGTAACCAAGCAATTTTAATCTTCTCTGAATGTCTGTAACTTTTTCTCCTGATGAATTCCTTTTTATTATTTCCATTTCTATAATTTATATAATTTTGATAAATTAAATCTAATTTTTTTACTTTCCCCGTAGCCATCTTTAAAAAAAATATAATATAATCTATCCGTGCTCCAGACTGTACAGAAATCTATCGGCATATATTGCAGCTATTGACCCATCTGCAACCGCGGTTATAACCTGCCTCAGGGGTGTGCTTCTGACGTCGCCAACAGCAAAAATACCGGGCATGGAAGTTTCCATTCTGGAATTTGTTAAAATAAAGCCCCTGTCATCAGAATCCACCAGGTCCCTTACCATTACTGAATTGGGGTCCAGCCCCACATATTCAAAAACTGCGCTAATTTTTAGTTTAAATGTTTTGTTTTCTTTCTTATTCCTCACCAGAATCTCCTCCAGCCTATCGCTCCCGGTAAATCTTTCTATTACAGAGCTCCATAAGAACTTTATTTTCTCATTTTTAAATGCCCTATCCCTTAAAATCTGTTCTGCACGGAGCTCATCCCTTCTATGTATTATATATACCCTTTTCGCAAACTTTGTAAGAAATATAGCTTCTTCAAGCGCTGTATTTCCCCCTCCCACAACAGCAACTTCTTTATCTCTATATAAGGCCCCATCACATGTAGCACAAAATGAAATACCACTGCCAATAAACTTTTCTTCGCCTTCAACTCCCAGCCTGGAAGGACTGGCGCCTGTTGCTATTATTAGTGAATTTGTCCGTATAATTCCTTTATCACTCTGGCACTTAAATTTATAAGATTTACCGTTTTGTCTATTTTCATTCACTTCAATCGAGCTTACATCAAAGCTATCTCTCACTTCAATCCCAAGTTTTTTACAATGTTCCACAAGATTCTGCGCAAGTTCAAAACCCGATATGTTCTCTTTAAAGCCGGGGTAATTTTCTATTGAATCTGTTTTTATTATTTGCCCGCCCGGCATAAGTTTTTCCACAATTTCAAAATTTAGCCCGCTTCTTTTTGAATACAATGCGGCGCTCAGCCCCCCGGGTCCAGCCCCCACGATAACCAGATCAGTTTTAAACTCGCACATAATAGCCTGATACCTCCTATGTTTAAGAATTTTTTAATACAGACACAATAAACAAAAGGCTGTGCCATATTTATTATTATAAATATTTAGAATTTAAAATAAATGAAAAAATAGGAGTATAGTGGAAAATTATACCATTATTATCTAAAGACCCCGGGGTATCTCTATTATACAGGAACCAGCAGACAGAATTTTTAGTACACTCAATACTTCTTTGCAGCCTCTTTTATCCTTTTTTCAAGTTCTTCTTCAGACTTTACCCCTGAAATATCCAGGTTCAGATCCATTAAAAGTTTTATTGCACTTCTTACAATCATCGTATTTGCTATTTTGTGACCGCCTGATTTTTTACATTCAATACCCAGATTTTCCAGAAATGAAACCATGCCTGAAGGCATAGTTATTGGTACTCTGAAATAATCCTGCTTTCTTTCTGCCATATCGCAACCTCTTACTATATTTTTATTGTATTTTTATGTATATGAGTATATCTATTAAAAGCCAAATTGTCAAATTGCTACCTTACCCGGCATAACCACCTAATATAGTTTAAAAAACATTTAAATGAATACAATAATGTTATAATAAAAAGGAATATTCTAGATTTTTATTTTTACTTAACATGCAGGATAACTTTTAATTTTATAAGGGTTTAAAAATCAAAAAAAATTAAAGGCAAAAATACCGGAGGCACAAATGAAAATTACAGGGGACAATGAAAAAATTATAAAAATTTCCGTTATCGGCGGCAGCAGGGCAGATAGTAAAATCCGTAAACTCGCCTTTGACGTTGGCAGAGAAATCGCCAGAAATGGAGCAGTCCTGATTTGCGGCGGCTTGACAGGCGTAATGGAATCTGCCTGTAAAGGCGCCAGTGAAGAAGGAGGACTTACAATAGGCATATTACCTGGCACAGATGAAAAATCCGCAAACAAATATGTCGGGATAAAAATACCTACTGGAATGGGGTATGCCAGAAATTTAATAATTGCGCTATCATCCCATGCAGTAATCGCTATTGATGGAAGTTACGGCACTCTTTCGGAAATTGGCTACACATTGACTTTCGGCAAACCTTTAATTGGTTTAAGAACCTGGGAAGTCTGCCCGCATCAAAACAAAAACACCGCTCATATAATCAGAGCCAGCACACCCGGAGAAGCCGTAAAACTTGCTATTAAGGAAGCAAGAGAATATATCAAGAAAAAGCTTTAACAAAATTTATCTGCAGATTAGATAGAGAAGATTTTAAGTTTTCCATTTCTTCTGCACCTGCTTCATCTACGATAACTTTAAGCATTGCATCAAAACCATCTATGGCCAGCTTTGCCTGTTGCTTATCCCTGTACTTATCATTTACCCCCACGGGAAGCCCCATTTTTTTATAGGCAAGACTTGAAAGAGACATCATCATCTGTATTATGATATCTTTCGTAGTTAATTTATTAATTTCCTCCTGTAGCTCCTTAATTAACTCTTCCTCTTTCTTCTCTTCCCCTTTCTTTTCTTCTTTCTCTCCCCTGCCCTTAAGGTCTTCCTTGACAGATTTATCTTTTAGCTCTTTATCTTCTCCGTCTCCACCGGTGACATCCTTTTCTTTTTTCTTATCTTTTGCCATATATAATCACCTTCCTCTAATTTATTATTCCGATTCATATTTAATTAATGAAAATACTTCATAACCCTTTAAAGCTTCTCTGGGATTTAAAAATTCCAGCTCAATTAAAAAGCAAAATCCTACAACCTCACCGCCCATTTTTTCAACGAGTTTGGCTTTGGCTTTCCCGGTACCTCCGGTTGCTACCAGATCATCTACAATTAAAATTTTATCACCTTTTTTTATAGCATCAACATGCATTTGCAGGATATTTTTTCCGTACTCAAGTTCATATGATACCTCACATGTGTCATAGGGAAGTTTACCGGGTTTCCTGACCGGAATAAAACCCACACCCAGCCTGTAAGCAACCACAGCTCCGTATATAAAACCTCTTGCTTCAGCACCCAGAACTGCATCAATTTCTTTGCCCTGACAGCACTCGACCATTTTATCTACCGAATACCTGAATGCTTCACCATCTCTGAGCAGGGTAGTAATATCTCTGAAAACCACTCCCTTCTCCGGGAAATCCGGTATGCTTCTTATTTTTTGTTTTAAATCCAATTTTTATCCTTTCTGTAAAATATTATCCACAAAAACTTCATAAATAGAATTCTATAATATACCCGGAACAGCAAAAACAACCGGCTATTGCAAATATACTATATCCTATAACATTATAGTTTATTGGCTATATTAAGCTCAAGTAAATTACTATTGAATATTTCTACACTTCATTTATATTTATTACATGCCAATTTAATCCAGACTAAAAACTATTATATAAGTTGAGGTGGATTATGAAATAGGGGTATTTAATTACTTAAAGCGTTTAATTCTGTCTATAAGTGAGTATATCAGGTAATCTATATTCATCTTATCAAACCCCAGCTGGGACAGGATTTCTTCCGGGGAATATTTCTGTCCGTAATACCAGAGCTCTCTTAAGAAAGAACCCGCTGCTTTTTTCGTATACCACCTATAACCAAATTTTCTGTAAAGGTATTCTTCAATTTGGGATTGGAAAATCCAGGCTCTTATGTAACTGGTACAGTAAAACCCTTCATCAACATCCCTCAAATAACTTTCTTCCGTGTATTTCATTTGACTTACTTCCGATAAAATATCCTTATAAATAGTATCTTTTCCCTCTAATTGTGAACCATCATTAAGTATGAGTTCATATTCTAATTTGCCGGTATACCTTCTGCAAAACCACAGTTTCACCAGGTTTGAGAAATAAACAAACTCATTCGCCTGTTCTTTATCCATCCCAAAAAAGTCCGCCAGCCACCTCTCATTTTGCATTAGCTGCTCCATGCTAAAAGCATATCCTTCAGTAACAGAATTATCCCCCAGATATTTATACTCAAAGTCAAGCTCCGGACCGGTATTACCAAAATGCAGCGCATGCCCACCTTCATGAAGCATGGCCTCAAAATCGTCCTGGCCACCTTCTGGCATTACCACAAGATATATTTCAGAGGGTATTCCCGGGGTAGCGCAAAAAGCCCTTGGTGATTTATTTTCTCTTTCTTCTACATCAAAATTAATATTGTCATACTTATCAATATCTATCCCCATTCCGGCAAGTGTATCTTTAAATACCCCGATAAGAATATCTTTCTTAAAGAATCCATCATATTTTTTCCCCCTTTTTAGGTATGCAAAATCACTCCTGCGCGAACTTCCAAGTGGTATTCCAAGCTCTTTTTGCATAAGAGCACCAAATCTTTCCCGGTAAAGTCCCCCGGTTTCGGTTAGAAGTTTATCCATTTCATTCTTAAGGACAGAAAAATTTTCATCTTTAAGATATGAAAAAAGTTCCGAGTAACTTGAAAAACCCAGCTCCCGCGCCTCACTGTGGACAGAACTCCAGTATTTATACAAATTTTTATTTAATTTTTCTGCTGTGACTTTATTTCTTTTATCATCAATAGTGTCTCTTTTTATTTTATCCGGTTCATTTGATAGAAGAATCTCTGAATACCTGAACGGTACTTTTTTACCATCTACAGTAATCTTTGCCCTGGCTTCGTCTTCCGCAATCTCATCAATAAGACTTTTGGTCTGCATCTCCATATAACCTTCAGTGCAGAATTTTAATAAAAAAGAAGCTTTTTTCTTCTCCTCCCCGGCGCTTTTTTCCTTTACATTTTTAAAATGACTTATATATTCTTTACTAAACAAATTTTTAAATTCATCATAAATATCACTTACATTAAGATTATCTTTTATGCCTGAAAAATGAAGGTAATATTCTTTATCCATTTTATATAAGAAAGACTCTGCTTCTTTCCTGTATTTTTCAATATCCATTTTATCCTCTCCGGTTAATCTTTATATTCTAAAAAACACTTAACCTGTAAACTACCCTAAAAATATACATTAAAAATATATCCAGAAGGTTTGGCAGAAAGTAATCGCATGAGTTTATTTAGAACAACTCATCCTGTTTTCCATCTTCATCGGTTACCGAACCGGTTTTTTTCTTTTCTTCGCCATCCTGGACTTTTCTTTTTTCACTGACTGCACCACCGGTATTAATATCGGTTTTTCCATATTCATCTTCGGGAAGCCTCTTCAGCAAAACAGACCGTTCAAAATTCTTCATATAATCCGACCAATCGCTACCATCTCTGTTTGCTTCCAGCATCAAATTATATCCACCCACATCGGAGTCCATATGGTCCACATGATAAATTATAAAAGCTTCCAGAATTTTAGGTCTTTTAGGTGAGCCAAATTCCTTATGCCCGTGATGGCTCAATATAATGTGAAGAAGCCTGTTACTCAAATCTACAGGAAATCCCTCTATTTTTTTCAATCGCTCCAGAATCCATCCATAACCAATAGTTATATGACCCAGAAGCTTCCCACTATCGGTTACTTCAGTGGTTATTTTTGTTCTATATTCCCCTATTTTTCCAATGTCATGAAGAATCGCTCCACTTATTAGCAAATCGCGATTCAAATTTTTATAGATTCCATAAATAGCATCACAGATTCTGGTAACATTAAGGGTGTGTTCCAGCAGTCCTCCCTTATAAGCATGGTGGTACTGTACAGCCGCAGTTGCATCTTTAAAATCTTTTACAAATTGTTCATCACTAAAGAAAAGGTTAAGTAATATTTTCAAATAATTATTTTTAATGCTGTTTATATACTTCTTTATTTCCTCAAACATTTCATCAACATTTTTTTTGGACGTCTTTATAAAATCAGACTGTTTGAGTTCACCGTTTTCTTTATACTTCTTTAATGAATTTATAACAATCTGCCTTCCACCCCTGTAACCCTTTACCTCTCCCTGGAGTAGAACAAAGTCTCCTTTATTAAACTCCTCTGTATTAAGATAAACTTCTGTCCATAGAACTCCTTCTATGCTTCCTTCCCTGTCCTGAAGTAAAACTGTGCAATAATCTTCGCCATTTCTTTTTTTCCTGACCTTTTTATCTGCCACCACAAATATTGACTCCGCTTTACTGCCAATTTCAAGGTCAGATGTAAATTGCTTTTTAGTTATTTCCATAATCCCTATATTCTATTAAATTATAATAAATTTAAATTTATTCCGGTCTTATTTCTACATATTCCATTTTTTAAAATAATCTATAGCCTTATAATTAGTCATGTCGTAATGAATGGGAGTAATGGAAATATAATTATTCTTCACCGCACAATAATCTGTATTTATATCTACATTTTCTCCATTAAAATCTCCATCCATCCAGTAATAATCCCTCCCCCTCGGATCTGCCCTTTTTATAAATTTATCTTTAACCTTTGCATTACTCTGCCTGGTAATTATCACCCCCTTTATTTTATCTCCAGGGACATCCGGAAGATTGATATTAAGCAGTGTTCTCTCGGGAAGTCCTCCATTTTCTATTATCTTATCAACAACCCTTTTTGTAAAACTGGCCGCATATTCGTAATCAGGGTCAACAAAATTATCAATTGATACGGCTATAGAAGGTATACCAAGGGTAGTTCCTTCAGTTGCCGCAGACACTGTACCTGAATAGATTATGTTTTCTCCCAGGTTTGCCCCCCGGTTAATTCCAGAAATAAGCAAATCGGGGACTCCCTTAATAATAGCTCCCACCGCTATTTTTACACAATCAGCCGGTGTACCATCTACTGCATAACCGAAAAATTTACCTTCCCTGTATTCCTTTCTTACGGAAATTGGCCTGAACACCGTAATGGCATGCCCCACCGCGCTTCTTTCCTTATCCGGCGCCACAATTTTTACCTCAAATCTCTTATCTTCCTTCAGCGCTTTATAAAGGTTATAAAGTCCTTCAGAATCTATGCCATCATCATTTGTAATTAGAATGCTTTTTTCTTTCATAGCCTTTATTATAAATTGAGTATAAAATTCTACAATACTTTAAAAACAATTTTCAGCCCCGTAACTATTTTTTCATTCCATTAATATATTACCAGTACGCAAAAAGCATAATATAAAAAGTTGATTATTGCTCAAGTGATTTTCAGCCGGAATTCAATGCCATAAAAAAGCCTTTAAAGTATTTCGGTATAAATAAGAAGGCTATTATAATAAACCGGCCATTTAAAAAACAATATATACAATACCAGACAATAAGGCTGCAAACCTGATTTTATAAACCCGGGCAATCACTTATCGGCAGCAACACCTGCCCTGAACTTCTCAACTTCCCAGTTTTTAATAAAATCAATCTGTTCTTTATCCATGAACTTATAACCACCAAAGCTTTCTGCATATATTGAGATTTTTAAAGCATCATGGAAGAAAGACATGGCTATATGTGACGTACGTTCTGAACTACCTATAGCAAAAACGCCCGCCTTCTTTACAGCTATAATTTTTGGTTCACATTTATTTCTATTTTTGTATTGCTCCAGGTTCTTCCTGAAATTATCAGGGTTCTCTATAAACAACATTTCCGGGCCGGCATAAACAATATGGTCAGGAGTATATGCAGAACGAACCTTTTTAAATGAAACCTTATCTCTGATTGCCTTACTAATTTCAGTATTATTATTAAAGGTAACATATTTATCCCTGAAGTCAGGATAATCCGTTATTAAATTACATATCTTTTTTATTTCTTTCCTGTCAACCTTTACCGGCGAAAAATCAGGCTCATAGATGATATGTTTTTTTAAGGTTCTCATTATAAGGTTGTGTATATCTTTAACTCCTTCTATAGTATCTGCACCCACAAACATACCATGATTCCCAAGAAAAACTATATCTGCAACTGATTTATATCTCTTTTTGAACTTTATAAGCTCTTCCCTGACTGACTTTGCCAGGGTATAGCCTGGATTTACGGAAGGTATCCACATGCATCTTTTATTAAATAATTTTTTTGCTATATAGCTTCCCTTTATACTGCAGGTCAGCCCGTTTACTAATGCTGGATGGGTATGAATAACATATTTCTGCGGCAGCACAGCATGCAGCAGGGATTCGACACTCGGCCTCCTGCTCTCCCCTTTTGCGCATGAATTCATAAGGTCCTCAAGAGCTGTCTTCTCTCTCAGGTCAACATCAGCAGGATACTCTTTGCCCCAGATTCTCTCCAGGGCATCCCTGTTTAGTTTTACAAAATCATCCTTCTTTACTGAAGTGAGCTCAACTCCGGAAGCTTTAACATAGAGATATTTCTCATCCTTAAAAGAAGTATTTCCGCCACCCGCCATCAAAAATTCCGGGTTCTTTCCATAAAAGCGGGAAATCTCAACTAAATCTTCTATACTCATAAATCATTCTCCTGATATTAATCAAACCTTTATATTTAACTATGAAATTATATTTCCCTGGCATTCTCCAGCAGATACTTTTCGGCTTCCACGGACCACTGCCCTTTATTTTTCTTCGTAATACGGTAAAGCTCCTTAAAAAGAGGATTTTTATCCTGTAATTTTTTAAAATCTTCCAGTGCTGTCAGATTCATTTCTATATTCGTATATATTAATTTTTTTCCTCCTGGAATCCGGGGGAGATTTATAATGGTATCCTCAACCGCATTTAATCCGCCTATATGAGTTATCATAAAAGCAGGCTTAACAATTTTCCGCCCCATTAAATCCAGCGCTATTTTCATATCTTCTGTATTACCGCCTGTCGTTCCGACAAAATGCGCCGAACCATAATGAATATTATAAAAATTGATTCTGGCAGAAAATCCGGGGTCAGTGGGACCGGCAAAAAAATTAATGCAGCCATGTGGTTTTAAAATAGAATCAGCCAGTTCAATCAGAGATTCCACCGGTGCGAAAACAAAAACATCATCAAAACCTTCTCCATCGGTATATTCCATCAGGTGGCTTTTTAAATTATCTATACCCCGCGAATTTATATAAACAAGCTTTATCCCACTCTTTTTTGCATCACCGGGCGGAAGTATCTTTTTTGCCCATTTCAGACGTTTTTCATCAATATCTATCACCAGAATAAGGGCGGGCTCAACTCCTGAATGAACAGCATAATCCACGGCTCCCAGCCCCATGGGCCCTGCAGCTGCCAGCAAAGCCATTTTGCCTCCCTTTTTAACACCCATATGGTGGATATAAGAACCCGGTGTTGTATGGTAACTTGCATTAAAAGCCCCCACTATACAGGACACTGGCTCGGACAAAGAAGCGGGGAAATAACCATCACCGTTATATTTCAAAAGACAATTACATTCCATCACTTCATTGGGTATTATTATATAAGTTGCATTACCCCCCACATATCTATATGAATATCCCGGCGCATCAAGTGTTCCCTTATAATTCAGAGCAGGCTGGATGGAAAACCTTTCACCGGGAGAAAATTGCTTCTGCCACTTTTTACCCACTTCCATAATATAACCACTGAATTCATGACCAATTATAACCGGATTCTTATCAATATCTTCGGGAACCCGCTTGTGGTTAGCTCCCTGCTCCGCCGCCTTATGGCTTGACATGCATATACTATTAGAGATAACATGCGCAAGTATTTCATCGTCCTTTAAGGGGGGAAGCTCAAATTCTTCCAGTCGCAAATCATTCCTGCCGTATAATCTTACCGCTTTCGTCTTCATAATTTTTCACTTCCATTTTCTTTACCAATTTCTTTAAATATCTGGATTCTCTTATTAATATCAGGATACCTTTTTACCATTTCCGGTGAAAACATACCCTGATTAAAATTACTTTCCGCCATTTTCTCATGGCCTATCAACGCCCAGGCTGCATCTATAAGATTGTGGAACTCTGGATCACTCAGGGTCTCACATACAAAAGGCTGTCCTGGAGAATTTATATCTTCTCCACTAATCTGGAATAAATTATTCTTATCACATAAACTACGTACCCGCCTCAGCTGGGCAATACTATTTCTTGCAGGCATATAGGTGACAGCTTTAAAACCCAGATTCTTAATTATATCAAATAATAATTCCAGGTAATCATCTTCAAACTTCTGGGCTTTCTTATCACCGGTTACCGATTCGGTAACATCACCTAAATAGGCATAAGCTGATATGGACTGTGTCTCATCTGCCAGACTCAGGACTTCTCTTAAATCCGGGCATTCTGCAGTCGCATTAATGTAAAATTTCTCCACCAGATTACTTTTTAATATATTTAAAAGATCATATTGATAAAAATAGTTATTTTTATTCCTGAGGTAGGAAAGATTTTTTTCTGAAATTTCAATTTTTAATTTTTTCTTTAAAAAATCTATTACTTCCGTACCACTTGAAAATTTTTTATTTATAATCCCTGCCAGAGCAAAAAGTATATGCCTTTCAGTAACAGTCCCTCCATCTTCCGCCCAAGAAAGCGGGAGAACATCACGATTAAAATCCAGAAATATTGATAAAGGTTTTAATAAAATGTTTAATTTCTTAACCATCAGTAAATTCCTCTTGTTTCTTTCTCTCCTGTATTTATCAAAGAATGAATTTACTCTATCAATCTTAGAATCGGGGATACCATGAAGAACAATATATGCTATAGACCTCTGGTCCGGGTCATTTAAAAATCTGCCTTTAAGAGGAGACCCTGAAAAATCCACCCTGCACTCTACTCCCTTAGTTGTATGAATCCCCGCTATTTTACCGGCACGGACAAATTCAGCTGCGCCGCTAACTGTATCATGGTCTACGATACCGGCTATCTTCAGGTTATAAAGGTAAGCCATCCATACAGACATAGCCGGTGAATAATACGAGAAAGAGTATTTTGTATGGATATGATTATTGGTATAGTAATCCAGCTGCCTGTTATTCAACCTTTCATTATCTTTTTTTAGAATAAGCTTTAAATTCTCAAGGCGTCTTTCGGAATCCCCATCATTTAGAAGGTGCTGATATTTAATAATTTTTTTATTTATATTCATCATTAAAGTTACTGCATATTTATAAAATTTTAATCAAAGTTCTAATTTATCTTAACATCACCTGTCCGCCCGTTACCGGGACGGCCTGACCTGTCTCATATTTCTGTTCAATGACATAAAAAATAGCTTTAACCAGGTCACTTATCCGGCATCCCCGCTTCATGGGAACCTTATTTTCATAATATCTGCGAACATCTTCTATGTTTTTTGCGCCCGGAACCTTACTGGATTTTAAATACTGTACAAAAAGCCCTTTTTCAGGGTCAGACCAGAGAGGACCATCAAAAAAATTACCGGGGCAGATGGCATTAACTTTAATATTGTACCCCACAAGTTCCAGGGCAAAACTCTGGGTCAGGCCTATCCCTCCGAACTTGCTGCCGGCATAAGTAAAATTATTTTTACTACCCTCAAGCCCCGATTTAGAATTTATCTGGATTATATCGGTAAAATAATTACCGTTAAAAAGATTCTGTATCTTCATTGGCTCAGAGGCATACCTGGTGCAGAGAAAAAAAGCTGTGTAGTTGACTCTGGTAATAAGCTCAAAATTATTAACATCCATACTCTCCAGGCTTCCTGCCTTTAATACCCCTGCATTACTGATAAGAATATCAATGCCTCCATATTCTTTAACCGTTTCCAGAACCATCTTTTTTACACAACCCTCATCCGAAACATCAACCTTTAGAGCTAAAGTTTTACCTTCTCCATATTCTTTGCTTAGTTTTAAAGCATTTTTTTCCAGTGGTTCTATTTTTAAATCCGCCAGCACTATATTGCAACCTTCCGCTGCCAGCAATTCCGATATACTTTTACCTACTCCCCGGGCAGCTCCTGTTACAATAGCAATTTTTTCTGGAAATCGCTTATTTGTATCTGTAGTCCAAGTGAAAGCACTACCGTATTTTCGTATAAGAATATTTTCTACATCACTGAAATCAAATTTACTTTCAGTAAGGCTATATTCTTTGATTTTTAACAAATCAAGAAAAAGCTTCATCCTGTTATCTGCTATTTTTTTAGTCTGTCCCCACGCAAAAACACCTGTATCCCTGACGGCAAAAAAATTTGCACCTTCTTTTTTCATTAATTCTTTTTTTATTTCATCATACTGTTTATTAATATCTTTATATTTATTAACGTAACCAGGGATAATTAAATCACTCAGTATTTTATTATTTTTTATAGATGAAAAAACTGAAAAGAAGTCTTTCTTGCTCTTTATATATCTTGAAATAACATCATTATTGCCAAAAATCACGATTGAAGTTCCATTCTTCCCAAGCAGCATTCTTAAGGCAGGCGCTATCTTTATGACATCATCCCCGGGATAAGAAGCAGGTTTGAATAAAATTCTTTCATTAATTCTATCAATTTCATTTTTCATAATATCTTTCCTTTAAAAATACTCAGTATATATGAATTCCCGGTATCGTCTGTTACGATACTGTCAATGACATCTATATCACAAACTTTGGCTCCTCCTTTTGCATTTACTTTTGAAGAATCGAACAGGAGAATTTTTTTATCACCATGCTCAATCCCGGCTTCCGCAACCGCCGCAGCATACTCATCTGATGAGTAGACACCTTTCTCTTTAATAATTGAATCTGCGGAAAAGAAAGTAATATTAAAATGAAACTGTTTTATAATGGATATTGCTTCTGATCCTACGAGTGTTCGATTTAGCTGATTAATCCTCCCCCCTGTCAGAACCGCCTGTATATTTTTATTCTTCTGCAGATTAAGAAAGGTATCGATTCCTGAAGTTACAACCATAACATTATCGGGAAAAATATTCTCAGATAGGAAATAGCTGGTTGAGGAGGCGTCCATAAATATATACATCTTCGGTCTGATTAATGAAACAGCTTTTTTTGCAATCTTCTTTTTTTTATCTGAATTAATAAGCAGCCTTTTGTCATGGCCATAACTCGCCAGATTAAAATCCCTTAACGTAGCTCCTCCGTGTACTCTTTTTAAAAGATCTTTCTTATCAAGTTCTATCAGATCTCTCTGAATTGTTATACGGGAACAGTTTAGAAAACTTTCAAGTTCCATCAGAGTAGTCGAGGTTTTCTCCTCTAAAAGACTGAGTATAGCTCTATGCCTTTCAATTTTTAGTAAATTATTCTGGCTACTTTTTCCCATTTCTAATTAAAAATATATCATATATATCATACTATATCAATAAATATTTCATTTTATATCATAATAGTTATAAAATCTTTTTTTAGAATAAAAAATTTTTAATCTTTAATATCAGGATTCATGCTGGATACAATATTACAGAGGAATATTAAAATGTTTATTGATTTAAAACAGAAAGCAATCAAATAATTTAAGCGGTATTTTGGAATACAGATGGGTCCTTTAATTCAATTACATATTTTTAAATACCTGCTATATTCCTCATCCCATCTGCTTTTATTTTCAGGCTTATAATAAGACAGAACAGAAGAATTCAGAGAAATTTTTCTACCCTCCTCCAGGGTCTTTATCTCGCCTGCCGCTTTGAGCTGGACGATTAAGTTTCCCACCGACGTCGCCTCAACTGGTCCTGCTATAACTTTAGTTCCGGTGGCATCAGCAACCCACTGGCATAGAAGTTTATTTTGAATGCCTCCACCCGCAATATAAATGACATCTATCTTATTGCCTGTCAGGCTTTCCAGCTTTTTTATATCATGCTTAAATCTCATTGCAAGACTCTCATACAAACACCTTGAAATCTCTCCAATATTTTCAGGGACTCTCTGGCTTTTTTCTTTACAATAGTTACAGATTACTTCAGGCATATCCGGCTGGGGTTTAGAAAATACCGGATCATTAACATCTATAAATACTCCAAAAGGTTTCTCCAGTTCTGAAAGCCTTACTGTTTCATCCCAGGAAATATTTTTACCATCCTCAGTCCATTTCTCCCTGCACCGCTGTATTATCCAGAGACCAGTTATATTTTTTACAAATAAATTTAAGCCATCTGCTCCACCTTCATTGAAAAACTCCTCATCAAATACTCTCTCATTTATTATGGGCTTTTCTGTCTCCTGCCCAATTATGCACCAGGTACCCATAATTATAAACGCCCAGTTTTTATTTTTATCTACTGCCGGTACACCTGCCACTGCCGAAGCCGTATCATGTGTTGCAGGAGCTATGACTGGAACAACTCCTGTACCCAGCTCCTCACTCTTCCGGCTTAAAATATTGCCAATCTTAAATCCTGGTTTAATTATTTCAGGAAATATATCCGATCTCAGACCCAGCCTGCTTAAAATTTCATGTTCCCATTTGTTTTCTTTCTGGTTATACATAATACTGGTTGTTATTCTGGTATATTCATTATAAGTTTCTCCGGTTAAAAAATAATTAAATATATCAGGCATGGTAAGAAACCTGTATCCGTTTAAATATTCAGTAGCATACTCCAGCTTTAAAGAATATAAATGAAAAAGGTCAAAAATCGGACTAACAGAAGCACCGGTAAGTTTGAATAATTCTTTAGCGGAAATGACTTTATATAATTTTTCAGCATTAATTAACCTTTTTTCATCACGGTAATTAACAGGATTGGAAATAAGCTTGCCGTTTTTATCAATAAAACCAAAATCTGCTCCCCAGGCACCAATAGCCATAGATTCTATTCTGCGGTGTTTTTTTACCGAATACTGGATCCCCGTCACCAATTCTAAATAAAGCTTCAATATATCCCAGTAAAGGGTCCCTGTTACATACACCGGGTCATTATTGAACCTGTGAGTAACTTCCATATCGAACTTATTACCATTATAGCTGCATATAACCGAACGCCCGTTACTAGCCCCGAAGTCAAAAATTAAATAATTTTTATAACTCATAACTAAAATGCCTATATAATAATTATCTTTTTGATGTTACATCTCTTTCATATTTTAAAATTTCATCAATGTAATCTGTATCGGCTGGGACACCCTGAGACTTACAATAAAAATCCCAGACGGCACCAAACGGCATTACCTTTAATGCTTCCATAAATGCGAGTCTTGCAAACAGGTTATTATCATTTTCATATCTTATCATAATATCAATGGGTTCAAGAAGAGCAATAAGAAGTGCCTTCATTACTGTTCTGGTTCCAATTACCCATGCACCGATTCTATTAATAGAGCCATCGAAGAAATCCGTAGCTATATACACCTTATCAAGCGCATCCGCCCTTATAATTTCATGCATTATATTTGTAACTTCTTCGGTGAGTAATGGCACATGGTCGCTGTCCCACCTGACCCCCCTGCTAATATGCAGCAGTATGCCTTTTACAAAAAATAATACCGCCGATAATTTGTCTGATACTATCTCGGTTGGATGATAATGTCCAGTATCAAAGGTAATAAGTTTATTTTTCTTTATGGCATAGCTTAAATAAAACTCGTGAGAACCTGCAGTGTAAGCTTCCAGACCTATCCCATATAACTTACTTTCCAGCGAATCCAGCATATTTTCCCCGGGGTATGAAACGCTGAATATATCATCAAGCGACTCGAGCAAAATTTTTCTGTGCCTGTATTTACTTACTGTCAGGTCTTTTGAGCCATCTGGAATCCACGTATTACAGATGCACCTATCTTCTAACTCTTTTCCAATAAAATTTGATATCTGCCTGCATCTTTTTACATGTTCCACCCAGAATTTTCTTATTTTTTCATCACTGCTTGAAAGAGTATAGCCGCTATCGGCCATTGGGTGTGAGAATAAAGTAGGATTAAAATCCAGACCGGCTCCCTGTCGTTTCGCCCAGTCTATCCAGCTTGAAAAATGTTCCGGTAAAATTTTATCCCTGTCCACTGCCTTTCCCTTGAAATCTCCATATATTGCATGGAGACTTAGTCTTTTGCTACCCGGTATAAGTGAAAATGTTTTCTCTACATCAGAGCGAAGTTCACTTATATTTCTTGCCCTTCCCGGATAGTCCCCGGTAGAAACCAGCCCGCTACCTGATAGCATATTATTATCGTTCTCAAAACCTCTTACATCATCTCCCTGCCAGCAGTGTAAGGAGACAGGAACATCTTTTAATTTATTTAAAACTGTATCTGTATCTACACCATATTTTGCATAACTCTTTTTTGCAAGTTCGTATGCTTTTTCTATTTCTTCGTTCATTTTTATCCTATCAATTTTTTGGCATTATCAATATTCTTAATTATTATTTTATGTTCAATAATTTTCAAAAAATTAATTTTATTAAGGCTATTTTATTAAAAATACTTTCAATTTTAATTTGTTTAACTTCCACATCTTGAATCTAAGTACTATCCAATTTACCTTTCAACTGCTCATTAAGATCAAAAATTTTCTCAAGGGTTTTTATCTTTTTAGAATTATCAAATTTGTGAACAGATTTAAATAATGGAGCCATGAGTTTATTCCATTTTTTTACAACTTCAAATCCTTTCTGGAATTCATAACACCTGCCTATATCATCTGCCTCAAAATAAATAATAGCCAGATTTTTATAAATAAAAATTACCTCTTCTTTCACTCCGGACTTCTTTATTACCTGCAAAAGTTCTTTATATGAATTCTTATGTATTTTTTTATGATGATTAATATAGCTTTTTATAGATTTAGGCTTTATCTCGCTAACCACGCAATATTTTTTCATAACTTCTTCTTATCCCCTTACTATTACCTATTCATTATAATAATCCTTGTTATTACTATACATTTTATACTTATAGAAGATCCAAATATACATTTTATATACAACATCAGATTATCATCTGCACATTCATTCTCTGCACTACTATAAGCTTCCAGTGGACTTTTCTTACAAATAGAAGAAAAACTTATGATACACTTTCCTTCAAAAAATAAATAGACTTAATATTTGGGGATAGACATAAGCATTCTACTTAATATCTATCAAGTATTTTCCTTAATACCTATCCCCCTAAATTGCTAACAATAATCTAATCACTAATCTTAACTACTGATTAGTACACCTGAGCCCACTCTTCAATATTTGATGCGTCGAACACAAACGGAGGACCCATAAGAATTTCTGGTCCATTCCCATAGTCTCCTATTTCTCTCTGGCCATAGTCTCCAATAGTAAGAGTTTCGCCAATCGCACCAGTAATTTCGCCAGTTAGTAAAGCGCGAGTTACCCATGTTGCCATGTAACCCAGATCAATTGGATTCCATAGAGCCATTTTCTGGCATGTTCCACTAAGAATATATTCCGCCATCTCGCTTGGAAGCCCGAGACCTGTTAGCTGTATTTTTCCACTAAGACCCTGATCTTCTAGAGCCTTTGCTGTTGCTGCTACACCTACAGTTGTTGGGGATATTATCCCTTTAAGGTCTGGATAGGAATTAAAGAGCCCTATTGCTTCATTGTAACTTTTCTCTCTCTCATCATCTCCATAAACCGTAGCTACAAGTTCCATATTTTCATATTTTGGATCCTCCAGCTCAGTTTTCATCCACTCTATCCAGGCATTCTGGTTAGTTGCTTGAGACGTAGCACTTAAAATAGCGATCTGACCTTCATAATTAATCATTTCTGCAATCATCTGAACTTGCCCTCTTCCTATTAGCTCTGTGTCAGCCTGATTAAAATGAAGTATACGACCGTCCTGGTCAATTCCTGAGTCAAAAGATATAACTTTAATCCCTGCATCCAGAGCTTCCTGACATTTGGGAACTAAAGCTGTCGAATCATTAGCTGATATTTCTATACCGTCAACTTCCTGAGCTATTAAAGCATCAATTAATGCAATTTGCCCTTCAGCTGTAGCGGTTTCAGGTGCCTGGAATATTAAGGTATCCCCAAATTGGCCTATAACCGACTCTCCACCTTCTTTACATTTCTCAAAAAAAGGATTACCAACATTTTTAACAATCATTCCAATTGTAAATGGACCTTCTTCAGCTACAGGTTCCTCAGCTTGAGGAGCTGCTTCCTCTTTACAACCACTGAATGAAAAAACTGCTGTAACCAATATAGTCAGTATTATTACTAATAACCATGATAATGACTTTTTCATTTAATACCCCTTTCTTAAACCAATTAAAAAAATTGAGATGAAATACTATTTTTCTTTTTATCACCTCCTTAATTAAAGCCTCTTATATATTTCCTCATCACCTCCTATGCTGATATTTCTTGTATAAATACATTTAACTGGTAGAGACCTATATAAAAGCTGTTAAACATTATTAAAACGCTTACCTAACAGCAAAAACACGGCGTAATACTTTTGGTAAAAGGATAGCAAAAATAAGGATACATCCTATAATAACAGACATTACATTGGATGGTACATTTACAAGGGAAAGCCCATATCGAAGCATCCCAACTAAAAATAGTGAGAGTACCACTCCAAAAATAGTACCCTGCCCACCATATATACTCACTCCACCCAGAAGAACAACCGTTACTATCTCAAATAAAAAAGCTTCACCCATGTTTGGTCTGGTAACAGAAACTCGAGATGAAAACAATACTCCAGCCAAAGCACATATAAACCCAGAAGCTGTATATATTATTACTTTGATACGGTCAACAGATATTCCAGAATATCTGCTTGCCAGTTCGTTATTTCCAATAGCATACATATAACGACCAAACCTGCTCTTATGAAGAATAATACCGAATATAACAGCAAGAACAGAAAATATAGCAAGTTCCACAGGTACCGGAGAGTTGCCTATACGCCCCTGCCCAAGATATAAAAACTTTTCAGTGTAGCTGCTAACCGCCTTATCACCTAAAATAACATAAGCTATGCCCCTAAATAAAGAATAAGTTCCGAGAGTTATTATTATCGAATGAATTTTTACTCTCGTAATAAGCACACCGTTAAAAAACCCACCAAGCGTACCAGCGAGAAGACCCAATATTACCGCAACCCACATGTTTACCCCCATCTGATAATTGATACCCATAACAGCTGCGGACATTGCCATATTAGAACCTACTGATAGGTCAATCTGACCTATTATAATTACAAATGACATTATCAGCGCAATGATGCCTAATTCCATAAAATTAAAAGTCATATTAAAAAGGGTCCTGACAGTTAGGAAATGTGTTGATATATTAGAATTTATAATCACGACTATTATAATTAAAAGAATTAGTATTGATTCCCAGCGTATAAAAAGGGAACGTGCAGAAAATGGTTCTTTTTCACTAATGCCAGCGCTACTAATACCTTTGCTAATATCAGTAACATTCATTAACTTCCTCCTCCTTCACGTAATGTCCTCTCAACTCTTCTTGATAATATAGAATCAGTTATCACCGCTATAAGTATTATCGCGCCCTGAATTGCAAGTTTCCAGAACGGTGATATTCGAATTTGATTTAAGGCGTTTGCTACTATACTAAGCAGAAAAGAACCCAAAAGAACACCTGTTATTGTCCCTGTGCCACCAAATATAAAAACTCCCCCTATAACACATGCAGCTACTGTAAGCAGCTCAAAACCTGTAGCTGTATTAGATTGCGCCGAAGCATATCTTGAAACCCACAATACTCCTCCTAAACCAGCAAGGGTTCCTGAAAACATGTATACAAGAAAATTAATTTTTGCCACATTTATACCAACAAACCGCGCCGCATCGGGATTACTTCCAAAAGCATATATCTGACGACCGGTTTTCGTGTATCCTAAAAAATAATAAAATATTATAGAAACAATTATCACTATAAATATCAAGTTTGGTACCAAGAGTGTGGTATTTCTGGCTATTTGCTTAAAACTATAAGGCATCTCATATGCATCAACCCATGCACCTCCACTAATTATAAATGTAGAACCTCTCCAGATTACCATCGCTGCAATGGTAGCGATTATCGGAGGAATCCCCGCTTTTGAAATTAGAAAACCATTTAGAGATCCAATTACCATACCGATACCCGTTCCCATCAAGATTGCAAGCAAAGGATGAATTCCACCATTATTACTTACTATTAATCCAACAGCCATTCCGGAAAATGCAAGTGTTGAAGCAACCGATAAATCAATCCCTGCAGTTATTATTACCATCATCTGGCCTATAGCTAAAATCATAAGTAAAGAACTATCAAGCAAAATATTTTTAAAATTAGATATAGTAAGAAAGTATGGGCTACGTATACTTACCGCTATTATAAGTATTATTATAAAAGCACTAAGCACAATTTCCCGTCTACCTGATATTCTTCTTAAAAGTTGACCTCTATGCTGAGTATTCGTATCCAAATTTTTCATTATTTCTTCGCTTTCACTCTATCTTTATTCTTTTGACCACCAGATAAACCAACAGCTGCTGACAATAACTTATCCTGAGTAGCTTCTTTACGGGTAAATTCTGCTGTAATTTTCCCCTCACACATTACAATAATTCTATCGCTCATTCCGAGTATTTCAGACAACTCTGACGAAATCATTATTATACCAATTCCCTGAGACGCTAGCTCACCCATGAATTTATGAACAGAAGCTTTTGCGCCAACATCTATCCCCCTGGTAGGCTCATCAAGGACCAAAACTTTTGGATCTGTTGCCAGCCATTTTGCAAGTACAACCTTTTGCTGATTTCCGCCTGAAAGCTCGAAAACTTTTTTCCATAGCCCCGAAGCTCTAACATCAAGCATGTCTGCATATTTTTTTGCAACTTTTGTTTCTCTTCCTGTGTTTACTAAACCCATTTTTGTAAATTGACCCAATATTGGAAGTGTCACATTATCTGTTATATCCATTGGCAGAACCAGTCCCTGATGTTGCCTGTCTTCAGGAAGATATGCTAATCCGTAATTCATAGCCACAACGGGATTGTGAATATATACCTGCTTTCCATTAACTAATATTTTACCGCTATCAGTATTTTCTAAGCCAAATATTGCTCGTGCAAGTTCTGATCTCCCGGCACCAATAAGACCGGAAAATCCAAGAATCTCTCCTTTATGAAGCTCGAATGAAATGTTATAGAACTGTCTCGCTTTTGTAAGTGCTTCAACACGTAATATAGGATCTCCTCTTTCAATCTTTATTTTTGGGAACATATCTTTTAATACCCGCCCAACCATCATTTTAATGAGTTCATCAATTGTCACATCAGAAACATCACGGGTATCGATATAATGGCCATCACGAAGAACAGTAACCCTATCTGCTATTTCAAACACCTCTTCAATTCTGTGAGAAATGAAAATTATAGATGTTCCTGAATTTTTTAAGTGTTTAATTATTTTAAAGAGATCTTTTACCTCACTTAACGTAAGCGCCGATGTTGGTTCATCCATTATCAATATTTGAGAATTTTGGGAAAGGGCTTTTACTATCTCAACAAGTTGCTGGTTTGCTGCACTTAAATTCTTTACCATTGTGCGTGGATCCAACTTTACTTCAAGAGACTCCAGTAATTTTACAGTATTGTCATGTATCTTTTTCCATTTTATATGCCTGGTTACAGGGTTGTATTCATGGTGTCCCATGTATACATTTTCTGCAATACTTAAATCAGGGAATATAGTTGGTTCTTGATATATGGTTGCAATACCGTGCTTCTGTGCGAGCAAAGAATTATTAAGACTTACTAGATTATCATTTAAGTATATACTACCAGAATCAGGTTGATGAATACCGCTTATTACCTTTATTAATGTTGATTTTCCGGCACCATTTTCGCCAATTATAGCGTGAACCTCACCAGCATTCAATTCAAAATTTACTTTATTAAGCGCCAGAGTTCCGGTGAAAGTTTTGGTGATATTTTCTAATCTAAGAATTGTTTTATCCAAATTGCTCCCTTTTTTTTTAAGAAAGTTAGTATAAAACCGTTTTTTTAAAAACGTTTTTAAATTAGTATACTTTCATCCATTTGTCAATACCAAAATTACCTTTTGTTATTTAAAAATAAAAAGTGAACTGTTCTAAAGCTATAATTCAAGTATAGAAGTATAAATATTAATAGAAAATATAATAGAAAATTTTTAACTTTTTTCTGTATTTTTTATTTCATTAACCCTGTGGTTTTACCACACTCTGCCTCTCTATTAACTCTGTTGGAAGTATAATATTCTTATTTTTTACTCTCTTACCTTCTATTATATCCAGCAGTAGGCTGACGGCAGCCGCACCCATCTGTTTCTTTGGTTGTTTTACAGTGGTTAAAAGCGGGTCAGTATAAAGGCTCATTAAAATATTGTCAAATCCCATTACAGATATATCTTCAGGAACCTTAATATTCAATTCCTTCAGAGTTCTTATGACACCGACAGCTATAAAATCGG
>Ga0307430_1000282_pt1 | contig 48591 bp, 45 predicted proteins | sample SalMarWE160130MG_FD_202159 | JGI IMG/M metagenome (GOLD analysis project Ga0307430, IMG submission 202159) | Salt marsh sediment microbial communities from the Plum Island Ecosystem LTER, Massachusetts, United States - WE1603-130 | ecosystem: Environmental > Aquatic > Marine > Intertidal zone >...
TTCCACCCTGCACTGAAAAAAACTTAAAAAATGAAAAATACCAAAAGAAACCTTGCAATTATAGAAATTGTTTTTAGATTTTGGTTGAGAGTTGACCTATTAGGACAAATGTCCTGTTTTACTATTTGACTATTTTCTAATTTACTTATTTGACTTAGATTCGAAGAATCTATTTGACTAGCCACTAAACACACTAAATACACTAAATTTTTATTATGATTTTTAAAACTCACCGACCACCCTATAAATTAACAACAAATTACATTTCTAAAAACAACATGTAAAAGAGATTAAAAAGAACAAAAATAGGGGCGCATTTTTTGCGCCCCTATAATCTAACTTTAAAAAAAGCCGATAGTTTTTCTACTTGATAACTAGAGCCTTTCGGATTGCATTCCCTTCCCGGGTCTTAAGTGATAAGAAATATGCTCCTGAAGGTACCTTTGAAACATCAAATTCTACCTTCTTTACACCCGCACTCGTATAATTCAAACTTTTGGATGATACAACTATACCCGCAATATTTATTATACGTAACTCCACCCTGGCAGGAGAATCTATCGAAAGACTAAGCCATTCATTACCTGTCATTATTGGACTGCTCATCTCGAGTATAGCAAGACCTTCTCTAACTTCTATCACATCCTCAATACCGGAATATGAAGCACTCCAGTTAATTATGTTACTTGTAAGTCTTACCATCTGCCCGCTCCAATGAAACATACCATAAAGTGTATCCCTTACAGGTAAATTAAAGCCAACAACTATACCATCGGAAGGCAGTAGTCTATATCCAAGCAGATATTCTCCATCATCGTATTTTGCAACAGTATCAGCCCCAGAATTTACCTGTAGAGAATCCCTATAATACTCAGATAAGAGAGTTACGCCATCCATAATGGGATGAGTAGCATCATTCCATCCGAGGCTTGCCATTAAGTTGTGATTGTGTGATCCAGAGAAAGGATTATAAACAGGATCCATTATTCCTCCAGAAAGGCCATATGGAGGACCACACCAACAAAAAGTACAAACAATAACTCTTCCTCCTGCATCAACATATGTGGCAAGAGTATCTCCCGTAGCGATGCTATCGTAATATGAATAGTTTGAACGGGTAAGAACCACATCATACATATTCAAGTCTTCTAAAATGGGTGAGTAAGAACTAACATCCATATAATCGATATTACCGATGAGCGAATCTCTCCATATAAGAGCATTCTTCAGCCATGGTTGATCAGCATCGGCTAACGCGAATAAAACATTCGTGGAAACACCATACAGCCAGTATTTAATAACGTTTTCAAGAATTGTAGAATATCCTTGATACCAGGCATATTCGAGAGTCATTTGGGTCGCAATTATTCCGCCATCTCCCAACCTTTTAATCGCAAGGACCGGTCTGGATGCAGTATCCTGCACGACTGTATAATGATCGCTTAATCCCGTAAGATAACCATGACTGGAAGCACCCCAGTTATCAAGAGAATCATCGTCAATAATATAAGGTTGATTTACTAAAGGATGCCAACTCGAAGCAATCTCTAATAGATTTTGTAACGTACCTGAGTTATTAACACATGAAAAATCTCCCGGTAGAGTAAGCCCTTCCCAGGTTTCAGAGGTAGTTGTCGCTCCACTTATCTGCAGGACTCCGCCGTTACTTATCCAGTTTTCCCACCAACTTTGGTACGCGGCAATAGTATCACCCATCTCGCTATACTGATATCCTGCGATAATCGCTTTAGTATAGATGGAAAGATCTGCACTACCAATATCGTTGGTGCCGAATACCTTAAAGGGAATACCGTTATCATATAGTATATCTTTAATACTCCTGTATCCCCATGGTTCTCTATCCTGAAAAAGAGCTATTCTTGAATGAGAATAGCCGCCGTCTATCCTGATAATCATGTCGTAATCGAAAGCATTAAACCACAAATCGCTACCATCAAAGGAGATACCCTCAGGTGTAAATGATGTAGGCGCAACAAAGCTTTCAAGTTCAACTGCGCTGGGCCCGCTTAAATCCACTTTCATAATTTGGTCGCTATCTTCATCAGTTAACCATATAGCATTATCCCGGGAAGCATACGCTAGGTCCACAACCCAATCACAAAAAGAGCCTATATACCATGAGTTAATAGAATTAATAAGTGTGTCAGTTAAATAAATCGAATCAACTGTAGAAGCTGCTCCAACATATAGATTTGTTCCGTCAGAAGTTATACCTCTAACAGTATTTCCTCCCGGAGCAGAGTAAGAAGCAATAAGAGCATGGGTCGTTGGATTTATTTTCTTTATCGTACCATCTGTCCAACAACTTACATACATAGCATTATTAACAAAAGCAATACCCATACAATATCCGGTAAATGGCAATTTCCAGGAATCGACTATTGAACCGTCCTCAGGGTCGAAAACTAATATGGAAGCACTATCACTAGAGGTAGAACCTTGACTAACAATATACAAGTACCTTCCATTCCATTCGCTACCCGTATTCCTTGTACCTGGAAGACTTAAACTGTCAAGAACATCACTTAAAGCTCTTACTCCTGATAGAGTTATACCTTCTTCCGGATTACCGCCGGAAGCAAGTGGATCTGCAATTCTATCTGATTTAGGTATAATTATTAGTTCGGGCTTTGGTGCAACCTCGATCACTTCATCTGTTGATGTTCCCGAAAGCCCTTTACCTGCTCCGAATGATTCACCCGGAATCGCTTTTTCTTCAGTATTAACAGGTATGATAGAATTATTTGCGCCTAAAAGGGAGATAAACAAGACAAAAACACACAACACAAACAATAACTTTTTCATAAAACACCTCCTTTTTTTAAGTTAAAATCTGTAAACAATATACAACATAATCATTATACAACAAAAAAAACCGGTTGTCAAGGCAAAAAACTAAAGCGCTTTCCCCCAATCTTTTAACATCTTATACTTTTAACTAATTTTTTCTGTCAATAAAATTTGATATTTCCATACGTGAGGCAAACCACTTAAATGTTTTTTTAAGCCCCTGCTTAAGGCTCATTTTAGGCTCCCATTTCAGTTCATTACTTGCCTTCTTACAATTTAGATAAATTTCAGAAATTTCTCCTTTTCGTGCTTCTGCTAAATCGGGTTTGGAATCTTTTCCGGAAATATCCTTTAACATTGAAAAAAGCACCTGCACCGTAGTAGGTTTACCTGTGCCAATATTGTATATTTCTCCGTCCCCCCTATCCATAGAAAGAATATTTGCCTCTACTACATCCGAAACGTAAATATAATCCCGTACCATCGTGCCATGACCGTACAACACTGATTTCTTTTCTTTTATTAACTGGTTGCAAAATATTGCAACAACACCCGCCTCGCCGTATGGATCCTGTCTGGGACCATATACATTTCCATAGCGTAAACAGGTAAAAGGTACGTTTTTCCACTGCGAATAAACTCTTAGGTAATGCTCGCAGGTTAGCTTAGTCACACCATATGGGGATAAGGGTGCTGGTAATAATTTTTCATCCGCATATTTTGCTTCACCGTAAATAGCTCCACCCGTCGAAGAAAAAATAAACTTTTTTATTCCTGTTTTACTAGCGGCTTCCAATAGGTTTAGCGTTCCCCTTATGTTTATCCCTTCATCCCACATAGGTTTCTCTAAGGATTTCCTTACATCTATTTGAGCCGCAAGATGAAAAATAAAAGAAGGAGAATATTTTTCTAAGACAGAATATATATCCTCATCACAAATATCCTTTTTTAAAAATTCCGCCTTCTTATTTAAATTTTTCTCTGAGCCGCTTAAAAGGTTATCGATAATCAAAACTTCAAAACCCATAGAAATCAATCTATCTACAAGATGAGAACCTATGAACCCCGCACCACCGGTAACTAAAATTTTATTCTGCATTCTTGCTTGCCTCCGATCGCAAATAATCTCTTATAAACACATCGATATAGCCGTCAAGTACTTTTTTTGCATCGCCTATTTCCGTGCCAGTTCTATGATCCTTTACTTTCTGATAAGGATGTAGTATATATGATCTTATTTGATGCCCCCATTCTATATCTTTTTTATTTTTTTCCATCTTTTGTTTTTCTTTTTCCAATTCCTCCAACCGCATTTGATATAGTTTTGATTTTAAAATCCTTTCCGCAATAACTCTATTCTGCATCTGAGAACGTTCGCTTTGACAGGTAACCACAATATTAGTTGGTTTATGTATTAAACGCACAGCTGTATTAGATTTATTTACATGCTGTCCTCCGGGACCGGAAGCTTTGAAAGTTTCCAATTCTATGTCTTCACTTTTTATTTCTATATCAACATCATCTTCTACAAGAGGATATACAAAAACCGAGACAAATGAAGTATGCCTTCTCGCCGCCGAATCAAAGGGAGAAATACGAACCAAACGATGAATTCCACGTTCAGCCTTTAAATATCCATAAGCATAATCACCCTTTACTTCCATAGTCACATCCTTTAAACCTGCTTCATCTCCCTTTTGATAATCTATAATTTTATACTTAAAGCCTCTATCCTCTATCCATCTTGTGTACATCCTGAAAAGCATAGAAGCCCAATCACAAGATTCGGTACCTCCAGCACCCGGATGTATCGATAATACAGCATCTTTCCTATCATTTTCTTCTGAAAGAACAATCCTCAATTCAAAATCTTTTAAGTTATCTCTTATTTTATTTTCTTCCTTCTCTATAAGTTCAACACTTTCACCGATACCTTCTAATTCACAAAGATATTCTACATTTTCCTTATACTTTTCCCACTCCGTAATCAAAGATTCTGTTTCTTGAATTTGTTTCATGGTTTGTTTTGCTTTTTGGGGATCATCCCAGAAATTTTTTTTTCTACTTTTTTCCTGTAATTCAACTAATAAATTTTGCTTTTTATCCGTTTCAAATATACCTCCCGAGTTTCCCCACCCATTCTCTCAACTTACCAACTGACATCTCTACCTCCTAAATACTTCTCTACCAATTCTATTTCTCCTTTTTTATCGGAAATCTTTCCAATCCATCTTCCTTCTATTATTCGCTTCATTAATTTTCCGATTTCAGGACTTTCCTTCGCCCCCAATTTTTTAATATCTTCCCCGCTCAACTCAGGTTTGAGTTTTTCTCTATTATCAAAGAAATTCTCAATTATTATTGAGTTTTTAGGATATCTGGCAAACAAATACAACAAAGAGTAATCTTCAAGTTGAAACAGCTTATGTACGACTTTTATAGCCCTTAGTGCCTTACTATCAAGCTCTTTTACACATTTAACTTGCCGAATAAAACTCCTCTCAAAAGTATATTTGCTAACAGATTTTTTCTCGATAAGTGCCATTATTAGAGTATCAATAGGATTTACACCAAATTGTATTGATCCCACATCAATTCTTTCTAAAAATCCCTGTCCCGGATAGGAAAAACCCAATACTTTTAAAACACCATATTTTTTCAAATAGTTCAAAACATCTGAACCATCCTTCAAGGATAATCTTATCTCTTTCCATAGTCTTTCCGGCGTCAAATATTTTAAAAACTTCAAGTCCCTATAAAGATACTTCTTTGTTTTTTCTTCTATATCAAAAGAAAGCTCCATAGAAAATCTTATAGCTCTGAAAATTCTGGTAGGATCTTCCTTAAAGCTATCGGGATGGAGAACTCGGAGAAGCTTCTTTTGACAATCCAAAAGACCATTAAACGGATCCTTTAAGTTACCAAAAGCAGCAGGATTTAAATCCGCTGCTATAGCATTAACGGTAAAATCTCTCCTTTTAAGGTCAACTATTAGATCCTTTGTTCTACGAATTTTTGGAAGGGCAACCTTGTTCTTAGGATATACTTCACTACGAGCAGTTACAAAATCGATTTTTGAAGAATCTACCCATTCAACCGTAGCGTTAGGAAAACAACGCCTATAAATAAGTTTACCGCCAATTTTCTTACTGAAAACCTTAGCTAATTTAACGGCATTGCCAATACATACAATATCAATATCCTGGAATGCCCTTCCAAACAGGATATCACGTACAGGACCTCCCACAAGATACACAGAATACCCCATTTCCTTGGCAATTCTTCCAATTTCTCTGAAAACACTTCTTAGTTCAGATTCAAAATTAATTCGTCTCATTTAAAATCGCTTCTGTTACATTTTCCGGTAATACACCATCCGCCTCAGCCAGAAAATTAATAATTATCCTATGATCAAAGACAGAGTGGACAATACTCTTAACATCTTCCATTGAAGGCGTTGGTCTTCCATGGATAAATGCCCTTGCCTTAGCACCTGCTAACAGATATTGTCCTCCTCTTGGGCTTACACCCCATTCAACATATTTCTTAACAAATTCAATTTTACTCATCTCGGGTCTGGAATTACTCAGAAGTTTTGCAATAAAATCTACTATTTTCTTGCTTGCAGGTATTGATTTAATTACATTCTGGAATTTAAGTAATTCTTTTGAATTAGTAACCCTCTCGATCTCCGAGGAAAAACTTCTTGGCGGACTGGCAATTATATCTTTTTCCTCTTTTTCCCGGGGATAACTTATTTTTAAGGATAACATAAAACGGTCAAGTTGAGCTTCCGGAAGGGGATAAGTTCCCTCCTGTTCAATAGGATTCTGAGTTGCAACAACAACGAAAGGAGACTCAATAGGATAAACCTCTCTTCCGTAAGTAACTCTTTTTTCTTGCATTGCTTCAAGCAAAGCCGATTGGGTTCTAGGAGGTGTTCTATTTATTTCGTCAGCTAAAACAAAATTTGCAAATACAGGTCCTTTTATAAAATTAAAAAACCTACCTCTTTTTTTATCTTCCTGTATAATTTCAGTTCCGGTTATGTCAGTTGGCATTAAATCCGGTGTAAATTGTATCCGTGAAAAGGTTAAACCAAGGACCCTGGCCAATGTGCTTGCTAACAGAGTCTTAGCTAATCCAGGCACACCAACAATCAAACAATGCCCCTCCGAAAGGACAGACAATAACAACAATTCAATTATTTTATTCTGACCTATTATAGTCTCATGGACCCTGTCTAATATTTTTTTCCCAAAATCATCCATCTAAAATTCCCTTTTAAATGTATTAAGTATGATATCTACTTCCTCAAGAAAAGGCCATTTCTTTTTGCCCGGTGCAAACACATGCCCATCAAGAAAATACCATATCCCCTCTTTCTCGAAGATATAACTGACAAAAGGCCCTCCCATTGGACCTCCCTTAACTTTCTCATTTATCCAAACACCTTTTAGTTGAAGTGCTTTTATATTCTTGAATTTTATAGTATCTAATGAAATCAATCTCAGGAATTCATTCTCTTTTCCCTCTGAGTTTACAGCAATACTATCCATATAAACTTCATCTCCATTAAAGTGTTTTGAAAAAAGACTATCACGAAATTTAATTGGATCTTTTATAATTAGGGTTCGAGACAAAAGAGTAACCAATCTATCCGGGTTTTTTCTCGCATAACTGATGAAATCATCTTCATTCTTTACCAACTTATAACCCAATGGAAGTTTGTATGACGCGCCTAATAAGCTCTCCATTCTCTCGGTCTCTTTTTCCTGATACCCACTCATATAAACTACTTTTGTAAATCTTGCTTTTTCTTCCTCTCTAATAATCCTATAAATAGTTTCTGATGAACGGTCAAGAAGTTTTTGAGTTTCCCCAGTATTCTCTCCAGCTATCACTATTACGGTTTGAAGTCTAACCCACAGATCTTTCTCTAAAAAAAGTTGAGCTCCTTTTTTAAGTTCCTGTTTTGCCTCTTCACCTAATAAATCATCCATGTAGCTCTCTCCGAAGTTACCTACAACAACTATATTTCTCCAGAATTTATAACGATCAAATTCAGACAAACTGCCTATCTCTACATTGAAAACATTTTCCTCTGATGGATAATATTGGGGTTTTTCCAAAACGTTAATTAACGAATCCACCTGAAAAACTTCAGGAGCAATAAGAATCACCGAATCCCTGGCACCTATCGAATGAGGAAGCGAAACTCTTTTACATCCATTAATTGTTAAAATTAACACCAAGAGAGTTAAGCAAATTCCATGCTTCTTTATCATCTCTATTTACCTCCAACCATTTTTTTAACAAATAAATTGACATTGCAGTATCATTTTTAAAATTATAATTGTACATAAAAACATTACCGAAAATTTGCTTTTCGTTTAATAACTCTTTAATTAATTCTTCTTTCTTATAATCTTCTCCTATTTCCGTATACAAATCCAACAATCCTATATAACCATTTATCGATTCTCTTTCTGAGGATCCTACTAAATTTTTGAACTCATTTTCTATTGTTTGTCCCATTATCCTTCTTTCTTCCTCCGGAATATCTTTATTCATCGCCAATTCATCCAATAATAACTGTCCTTTAAAAAAGTGCAGTATGGATAAATCTCCTTTATCTATAAGTTCTTCAACGAGAACTGCTAAACTATCAGGTTTCCCGGAAATAAGATAAAGATCTCTCAATTCATTAAATATCATTACTAACCATGCATTATCTTTAGTAAATTTTATACATAACTCAAGCAATCGGGCGGATTCCTTAAGTTTCTCTTTATTTTCTTCACTTAAATTCAGTTTGTCTTTTTTAATATTTAAAAACATACTGGAAGGCAAAACCTCTTTTCTTAGATTAGAACCAAATTGGTAAAGAACAGAGACATAATTTTGTATTATTCTTCCCTCAGAAAGCCCTATATAAACATTGGGATTACTTATTGAACTAAAATTCAATTTATTCTCGAATAAATCAAGAAAACGAGAAATGTCCAACATGTTTTCAACTTTATCTTCTACCAGTTTAAAGATAAAACTTTCCAACAACAAATGGCTGTTCAACCAATTCCTATTACCAGGAGATACAGTGGCGGAGAAATAAATATTTATGGAAGGATTAAAATCATCTTTTATATACTTCTCGACAAAAGAATCGTGCGGTAGTGTCAGCGCAGTAAATGTTGGTTTTATACCCTGAGAGGAAAGAATAATATTACGAATGGTAATTTCTTTACGTTGAATTATCTTTCCATCCTTCGTCCTTAAATATGGAAGACTTTCTATAACCCAGTCTCCAAATTCCAGATCGATTTCTTCATTTCTTCTTTCTCTTAAATATGCGGTTTCCATATTGGTTCCTCTAAAAGGAGAATCGAAATCTATTGGTATTCCGTCGGTCTTAAGTTGTCTTATATACCAAGGGGTATTCATGAGCGCAATACATGCTACCCGAACTCCTTTTTTATTTTTAGAGTCGAATTTTCTAAATCCTTTTACCTCTTGAAAAAACCAGAGCGGAAAGGTATCATTATCTCCGTTGGTAAAAAGAATGGAATTCTCTTCGGGACAAACAAGAAGATTATAAGCATACTCATGAGCAATCCAGTTTTCCCTCCTGTTTGCGTGACTTTTTATGTTTGAAATTAAAGGAATAAACCCAATAACAAAACTTAAGGCAACTACACAACATCCGAAAGCGACTTTCTTTTTCTTCAATTGTTCATAAACCCAATACAATGCAAGAGCCACATAAAACATAAAGAAGAAAAAGCCGGAACTCCAGAAATAATCTCTTTCTCTCGGTTCCCTCGGTTGATGCGCCGGATTTGGATCTGAAGGAGAAAATTCATGATTTAAGTAAATAACCAATCCTATGGTCACAAGTATATAAAGTATAAAAATTAAGTAAAAAGATTTTCTGTCTTTTTTGAAATGTACAAACATACCCCCTAAACCGATTAAAACATATAACCAGGTTCCAATTACCGATATATTGCGAAGTAAAATATTCGTAATTTCTCTCGGATATGGTAAAAATTGCCACGAGAAATACTTAAAGAACACCTTAAGTTGTTCCATAAATGCGGGTATTACACCTAAATTAGTTTCCCAAGAAGTATGCCTGATGAATATATTATCACTTCCGTATTGTTTTCTAGATATTACGTCCCATAACTTCAGCCAGGTTGTAGGGTCCGACTCGTTTACAGCAGGATTTGCTTGCGCTCTTATGATTAAATAAAGATAGGTAGATATTCCTACAACGATAAGTAAAAGCGCGGCAGATATTAGCTTTGGATTCTTGAATATTTTCCAGTCTATTAAAAGTATAAATACTAAAGCTCCGGGCAGTAAAAGCAACGGCAACAAATGAACACCGAAAGATAAAGCTAGTAAGTAAACCAAAAGAAGAAGTAAATTATTGTTTCCTGTTCTATCCCTATTATCATCCCAGAGAAGAACCATCCATATACCCATTGTAAGTATGAGAAGTGAAGCAGCATATACTTCCGCTTCGACAGCACTATCCCAAACACTAAAACAGAATCCTGCACCTATAGATGCGAATATTGCTATTAAGTTATTACCAAGGGAAAGTTTTTTATCTTTATTTTCCTTAAATCTACTTAATACTTTAAGAATAATAAGGTAAAGAAACCCTCCGGCTAGGGCACCACAAAGAACAGAAATAAAATTTATTCTCTTTGCGACTTCATTAAAAGGGAGAAAAATATCAAACACTCTCCCTATTAAAACGTAAAGAGGCGTTCCCGGAGGATGCGCAACTCCTAAAATGTGAGAACAGGCTATGAATTCTCCGCAATCCCAGAGTGAAACAGTAGGAGCAATTGTGTATAGATATATTAAAAATAAAACAACAAAGACAGATGAAAAACCTATTACTTCCTTTCTAATAAAATTCTTTTTAAACAAAAAACCTCTCCTTATTAATAAAGTCGACTATTTTTTCAACATATCCTGTATAGTTGATTTCAATTCTTTAATATCCAGATCACCGTAATAGTCTCCGCCTACAGCCATAGATATCGAACCTGTTTCTTCCGATACAACCAGACATATTGAATCCGTTTCTTCCGTAAGACCGATAGCTGCTCTGTGTCTTGTTCCCAACGTAGGACTCAAATCCGGATGATCAGTCAAAGGCAATATGCTTTTCGCCGCGACTATATAATCCTCCTGTATAATCACCGCTCCATCGTGAAGAGGTGAATATATCGAAAATATCGAAACCAGAAGGTCCGAAGAAACAACCGCCTCCATCTTAATCCCTGTTCGTATATAAGCATCAAGAGGAACTTTCCTTTCTACAGCAATTAAAGCCCCAATTCTTTTATCGGAAAGTTGAATGATAGCCTTACTAACTTCTTCCGACACGGTTTCAATATCTTCTTGAATAAAATAACCGAGTTTACTTGATTTTCCAAGATTAATAAGCGCCCTTCTTATCTCAGGTTGGAAAATTATAATAAATACAATTATCCAAAGATCTCGTAGTCCACGCAAAATAATTTTCATTGTTGGAAGATTCAGTACGTTACTTATAATAGCAAGAATCAAAATAAGCATAAGTCCTGAAAGCATAGGTATCGACCTTGTGTTGGAAAAAAATCTTATAATCATAAAAATAAGCGCCGCTACAATAATAATATCAAGGGCATCTAACCAGGAAAAATCAATCATTCTTCCTCCAAAATTGTAGAAATAACCGAAAGGGCATTCCTGGTTTGTCTTACGTCGTGTACCCTGAAGATTGAGGCACCCTTCAAATAAGAATAAATTGCGCTGGCCAACGAACCATCAAGTCTTTCAGTCGCCTGGCCACCGGTTATTCTTCCGATAAACGATTTTCTCGATGTACCTATAAGAATAGGAAACCCATATGACGTAAATTCTTCTAATTTTGACAAAATTATTAAATTATCCACCTGTCTTTTTCCGAATCCTATTCCCGGGTCCAATATTATTTTATCTTCACCAATACCGTTAGACAAACAAAATTCTATCCTTTCTTCAAAAAATTCTCCTATTTCTATCATAACATCATCATAATAAGGCTCTTGCTGCATTGTCTCAGGCAATCCTTTCATATGCATAAGAACTACTTTGGAATCATAATTACGCAGGACATCTATCATTTCCTTATCCATTCGAAGCGCAGATATATCGTTAACAATTGTGGCTCCTTTAGATAATGCGACTTCAGCCACCCTGGATTTATAAGTATCTATTGAAATCGCTATCAAAGTCTTTTTAAATAACGGAAAAACCCTTTCTAATCTATTTAACTCTTCCTGAACGTCCAATCGGGCAGAACCAGGTCTTGAAGATTCAGCACCAACGTCTATAATATCAGCTCCTTCTTTCTTTATTTCTTCAAAGCGCCCCGAAGCGTCTTTCTCGGAAAAATAATCCCCACCATCAGAAAAGGAATCAGGAGTAACGTTAAGAACACCCATGATTGAAAATTCCCCTAAAGGTTTATCAGCTCTTAATATCTGAAATATTTTATCACCAACTTCAGGTAATCCGAAGGGCTGTTTCTTTAGTTCCTCAGAAATCAACTTTAGTTCCCGCACCGTTCCGGGAAGGAGTACTGTGGACTTCTCAACATTGTTTACTATAACATTTTGGTTGACGACAGCATCACTACCACGCGAAATTGCAACCTGTTTTATGATATTGGCAGCAGCAGAAGAAACATCATCTATTTCCAATACCTGAAAAATGGTCTTTTCAGCCATCACTTCCTGAACGTCATTATAAACGCCCACAGTTTTCATAGCCTTTTCCGCATCACTTAAAGTTTTGATTGATTTCTTTTTAACTCTCATAACCAATAAGATTTAAAGCCTCAAGACGGGTCGTTTCCTTTCTAAAGGCTCCTCTTATAGCAGAAGTTACAGTTTTCTGTCCTATTTTTTTAAACCCTTGGATTTCAAGACAAAGTTGTCGGGCTTCCAAAATCACAAGGGTCCCCATAGGCTTCAATACATTCATTATAGAATCAGCGATTTGGGCAGTCATTCTTTCTTGTATTTGAAGACGCTCGGAATAAATTTGAACTATATCTACCAAATTCGAGTAACCGGTTATTTTATCATCCTTCGGTATATAAGCTATATGGGCTTTACCAAAAAAAGGCAAAAGATGATGTTCGCAAAAAGAATAAAAAGATATATCCTTTAGTATTATAATTTCATCATAATGCGGAGTACTGTAAACTCTTATTGCCTTCTCCGGTTTTTCATTTATACCTTTAAAAACATCCGAATACATCTTAGCCACTCTCTGTGGTGTACGCTTTAAACCCTCTCTATTCGGGTCGTCTCCAATAGCTTTAATTATTTCTCTTATTGCTTTTTCTATTCTTTTTTGATCCATAAACTATCTCTTTAACTTCTTCACCCGAAAGAACTTCTCTTTCCAGAAGAGCGTTTGCAATTTTATCCAGTTTGGTTTTATTCTTTTTCATTATACCACTTGCCTTGCTGTGAGCTTTTTCTACGAATTTTTTAATTTCAAGGTCAACCTGACGAGCAGTATCTTCGGAATAATCCCTTTCCCTGGCAAGTGTTTTACCCAAAAAAACACCGTCAGTACCTCCTTCAAGAGTAACAGCACCGATACTATCACTCATACCCCATTCACATATCATCTTTCTTGCTATCTCAGTCGCGTTTTGAAGGTCATTACCCGCGCCGGTGGTTTCTGATTTGAACTTTAACTCTTCTGCTGCTCTTCCTCCGAGCAAAACGATTAAGCCTGCTTCAAGATACTCTTTAGAATAAGTTCTCTTATCATCAAGAGGTAACGATTGAGTCAAACCAAGCGATGCGCCCCGCGGTATTATCGTCACTTTATGAATAGGATCACTTTTCTCGGTAAAAAGTGAAGCAAGAGTATGCCCTGCCTCATGGTATGCGATAAGCTCCTTTTCTTCCTCAGAGAGTATCATCGACTTTCTTTCCGTTCCCATTAAAATTTTATCTTTTGCTTCATCAAAATCTTCACTTTCGACCTTATTTTTCCCCCGTGAGGCCGCAATCAAAGCTGCCTCATTACATAGATTTTGGATATCCGCTCCACTAAAACCGGGAGTAGTTTTAGCAAATACGGATAAATCTAAGCCATCGACTAAAGGTATTTTTTCCGTGTGAACCTTAAGTATAGCTTCCCTCCCTTTCATATCAGGCATAGGAACAACAACCCTCCTGTCAAAACGTCCGGGTCTAAGCAAAGCAGGATCAAGTATATCGGGTCTATTCGTCGCAGAAATTATAATAATACCCTGATTGGGATCAAAACCATCCATTTCCACAAGTAAAGCATTCAGCGTTTGTTCTCGCTCATCATGTCCTCCTCCAATTCCGGCTCCCCTGTGGCGACCAACCGCATCTATCTCATCAATAAAAACTATACATGGAGTATTTATTTTTGCTTTCTTAAATAAATCCCTGACTCTGGAAGCGCCAACTCCCACAAACATTTCCACAAAATCAGATCCGCTTATGGAATAAAAAGGAACTCGCGATTCACCGGCAACAGCTCTTGCCAGGAGAGTCTTTCCTGTACCCGGTGCCCCAACCAGTAAAACACCCTTTGGAATTTGAGCCCCCAATTTCTTAAACTTAGAAGGATTTTTAAGAAATTCAACAATTTCCTGTAATTCCTGTTTGGCTTCATCGACACCCGCTACATTTTCAAATGTAACATCTACAGAGGTAAAACGTATCTCTCTTGCTCTACTCTGTCCAAAACTTAAAGCTTCATTTGCGCTTCCGCGAAGTCTATTCATTACAAAAAACAATAAAAATACCATTAACAAAACAGGCAATAAGAACTGCCCTACAATTTTCAACATATCTATCTTGATTTCTGTTTTCACTTCTATGCCTCTTTTAACTAATTCCTTTGGCAATTCGGCATCTTCAAAAGCAAGACGAGTTTCTATTACTCCGTCCTGGTCAATTACTTCCGCAGTTATTTCCATACCCGAAAAGGTTACCTTTCTTATCTTTTCTTCTTCTACCAATTGCCAAAATTTAGTAAAACTCACCTCTTTAGGTTTCTCAATCTGGGTATATTGAAGCAGAATGTACAAACCGCCAAAAACTGCAACCCAGATTAGTACCGCTTTAAAAAACTGGTTTCTTCTTTGCTGTTCTTTTTTACTTTTTTTCTCCGGCATTTGCCACCTCTTTGTATCTAATTTTTAGTATTTTCTCTGTTTTTTTGAGAACGGGTGCTCTATTACTTCTTTTAATACCCGGAATTAAAATTATACCCTTTTTATCGTAAATAATCGGGTGAATGTTCCTTAGGACTCTGGGTACCTTATTGTTAATAAATAAATCTTTTATCTTTTTGCTATCCTCAGCTCCAAAAGTAACAAGACGATCTCCTGTTTTTTTTCTTCCCACCTTCAAAGGCAATTCCAGACAATCGAGGTCAAAAAATTCACAACCATTTGCCTGCAATTTTACCGGCGGCGAGATAACTTCTGTTTCGATATTGTAATATCCATATAACGTTTCACCGGGTAAAGGCAATTCTTTTTCTTTTTCCGCTATATTTTTCGCAACAATTACCCGGGAAGGCATTATCTCAAGATACGCACTTTTCAATTTGACAATTCCTCTTGCCGGTAAATTCTTTAAATGAGCTCTTTTTAGTTCCAGATCGCTATTAAAAATTGAGAGCATTTTCTTTAAAATCAAGAACTTACAGGCAGAAGGAAGCTTTTCGAAATCATCTCTATCAATCTCCGCGTAATTAAAATGGTAAGTTATTTTAATAGCATCTATAAGTCTTTCTAATGCTTTTTCTACATCTCTCAAATTATCAATACTCTTGCTTATATTTTCTATTGAGCCTTCCCGAATCTCTTCCAATAAAGGAATAAGCTTTAATCTTATCTTATTTCTAAGATAAACCTCACTTTTATTGGAAGGGTCATTATAAAAAGCTATTTTGTTTTCCTTAAGGTAATCAATTATCTCACTTTTTCTAAAATCCAAAAGCGGACGTAGAATATCTCCATCCAGGTAACTCATATGAGAGAGACCAAATCCCGAACCTCTTAATAGTCTGATAAAAAAATTCTCTATTTTATCATCAAAGTTATGACCTAAGGCTATTAAATCAGCTTTCTCTTCTTTTTTTGCATCTCTAAGACAAGAAAGCCTTAAATTTCTGGCACCTTCTTCAATAGAAAAAGAAAACTTATCACAGTAATCTCTGACGTCTGCCCCATTGATTAGCAACTTAAGTCCTCTTTTTTTGGCTTCTTTTATCACAAAACTCTCCTCATCTTTAGAATCTTCCCGAAGATTATGGTTAAAATACGCAAGAACAACTTCTACATCACTATAATCCAAGAATGCCTCAGCAAGTAATGTCGAATCCGGTCCTCCGGAGTATCCTATTATTATCTTTCGAACTCCTCTCAGGAGTCCCTTTTCTTTCAGCACATTTTTTATTTGTTTAATCACTGCTGAATATAACAATATATAGTCATTTTTCAAGTGTAATCTTTGAAAAATAGTATTTTAAGCTAAATTTTGGGGGAATCAACCACAGAGAACACAGAGAAAAAAGAACACACAGAGAGCATAGAGCTACACCACACCCAACCATTTTTACTTTGTTTTTTTAATCCCACCCCCCCAACTAAAAATTAATAAGGATTTTCATGATTTTCTTCGGTAAGGACAACATACCAATCATAGATAAAGTTTGAACTAACCATTTAGAAGGACGTATCGGAGACTGAGCGACCATGGTCTCTTGAAATATTTATATTTCAAGAGGAGCGAGGTCGAGATCGAGTGGCAATTTTCTCGGTGGGGAAATTGACCACGTTCCTGATAAATGGTTAGTCCAAGCTTTTATAAAAATCAAAAGTGAAGACTATCAAATTATTAATATTCAATCATGAAAATACAAAAATTTCTTCTCTTGACATCTCAATCTTTTTATATAACTTTTTATCCATCTTAGCCGGGGTGGCGGAACTGGTAGACGCGCATGGTTGAGGGCCATGTGGGATATTATCCTGTGGGGGTTCAAATCCCCCCTCCGGCATTTAAAATCTTAATAAAAAGGGGACAACTAAGCCCATCAGAAGCCTCTCAGACGCTCATAAAAGCCTCACAAGACATTTTTCTCTACTTAATCCATAAAGAATACTTGACTTTAGTAAGTCTTTTCCTTATAATTAAGAAAAAGGAGACTAAAAATGGCAACAAACGAAGATTTTAGCTCGATCGGAAATGCGTTCGCAAGCCTTGAAGGTGATGGCATTTCGTATAAAAAAGCTTTCATTTCTAAAGATACCTTCAAGAATAGAAACCCTAAATTACTCGGAGAATTAATTGAAGAAACCTCTATCATACTTGAAGAAAGAGCCAGGAACATCGAATTTGACGAGTGGGAAGAGACCGGCGAAGACATGCCTTACAATACCCTTCATCTCGGAATTCAAAGAATCAGAGAATTAGGTGGATTTATAAAAAAATTAGAAAAAATTGATAGCTATCATCTGGATTGGATTTTAATTGGTGAATTCGTTAGAATTACAGCTTCCTTACTAAACCATATTAATAAAACGAGATAAAATTAGGTGTTAGGTCTTAGGTATTTGGTCTTAGTTAAAACAAAAAAAACTTTGTGTACTTTGTGATCTTTGTAGTTCAATTAGTTTTTTGGGGAGTTGGGATGGGATTCCGACTTCTTACTTCTGGTTTCTTACTTCTCTCTAAATCTTTTATTTTACAACAATATTACTATCTTCGTTTTGTTCGGCGGATCGCAAGGCTTCTTCCGCTTTAGCCAAAAACTCCTCAAGGACAGAATATCCTTCCGTAACCTCGGCGCCACCCTGGCAAAGAGTTACATCCATATCCCTTTTATCTGTAGCTACAGGTGAACTCGAAACGGCTTCCTGAAGCCGCTCGGCAATTTTTTGTACTGCAGATTTGTCAGCCTCCGGCAATAAAAGAACTAACTTATCATCATCGTAACGACCAAAATAATCAAGATCTCTAATCTTTAATTTACAACGATTTGTCACTTCAGAGAATACCTGATCAGCAATTTCCGCATTATGTTCAGTCTTAATTAGACCAAAATTCTTAATAGTAATTAAAATTACCGATAGAGGTCTCTGGAAACGTTGAGAACGTATAAATTCACACTCGGCAAGATCAAGAAAATATTCCCTGTTATACAAACCTGTTAATTCATCAGTGGTTTCTTCTAAACCTGAAAGTCTCTTCCTCAACTCTTTCAATTCATTTATTAGTTGACCCTTTGACTGGTCCTTGTACGTCATATATTCCTCCTAAATATCTTTAAAATAACTAAAAAAAGATTTTCTTTCCGTTTTATAATTATAAAATTTTTTTTCAATGAGTCAAGTGTTTAATTTGAATACATAAAAAAAACTTAAACAATATCCCGCTATCGGCTATCCCCCATCCGCTTCCCGCTAATTAAACACATCCTCATAAAAAATCTTGAAAAATAAATTTGGAGAGTTGTTACGAAGCGGTTTGCGGTATTCAGTCACTGGTTGTTTCAATGCGATTACGTCCTTGATTCTTTGCTAAAAATAAAGCCTCTTCTGCTTTTTCAAGCAAAGAGGAAATATCTGGCATTTGGTCAGTTTTATCCGCAATTCCGATACTCACAGTTACAGTAATTTTATCCCTTTGAGTGGAAATAGGTCTACAAGCAATAATTTTACGCAAACGGTCGGCAGCTTTCTTTGCGTCCGATTTTTTAGTTTCCAAAAGTAAAAGAATAAACTTTCCGCCCTCATAGCAACCAATAAAATCAAGATCTCGAATGTTATCTCTGCATCTCTTGGAAACTTCAACGAGAATCCGATCACCACACTTTTCATTGTAAACCGTGTTCACTTTTTTAAGATGGTCAATATCGAGCAAGATTACCGACATAGGACGCTTAAATCGACGGGCACGTTCAAATTCCCGTTCGGCAAAATTTAAGAAATGTATCCAGGTATATAATTTTGTAAGCGCGTCTATTGGATTTTTTAGTTCTTTAACTCTTTCACGAAGTTCTTCTACTTCCCTAAGAAGTTCTTCTTTTGTTTTTTTATTATTTTCTTTTTTTAACATCTATATTATTTTAAGAGTTTTTTCCTTTTCGTCAAGAGGGAAAATTATCTAAATCATGAAACACACAAAAAACACGAAAAACAAAAAAATAATTTTACCACAATTTAACTGCAACAACTTAGATTTGAAAAATCTAAGTTGCTGCCAAGTATCCCGCAATCGCGGAAGCGAGTTTCATATCCGACGGATAAGTTATTTTGATATTAAATGGGTCGCCTTCCACCCAGTGAATAGCATAATTCAATTTCTCCGCGAAAGCTAATTCATCGGTAAAAACCTGCCTGGAAAATAGACTTACAATATGTCCTAATATTTCCCTCCTAAACCCCTGTGGAGTCTGCACTTGCAATAAATTACTTCTAGCTCTTGTCCATAAAATTTCGCCCTCTTTGTAAATTTTCAATGTATCTTTTATCGGTATACCCGGCGCGCAAACGCCGAATTCTTTAACACCCTCTACTACTCGGGTAATCAGCTTAACGCTAATAAAAGGTCTCACGGCATCGTGAATCAATACTATGTCCTCAGAAGTTTCTTTAAATCCATTATATACGGAATCCTGTCTCTTTTCTCCACCTGATACTACATTAACTTTACTGCCAAATTCAGCTACCATTTCTTCACCAATTGAAAGTTTTTCTTCCGGAACGACAAGGACAATTCTTTTAACTCCGTAATCAAGAAACTTTTCTATCGGATAAAATAAAATATGTTTTCCCGCTACGGATGAAAATTGTTTGTAAACGCCTCCCATCCTCTCCCCTTTTCCTCCCGCAACAATTACAGCTTCAATCATTCTCGGCAATCTTCGCCCAAACTTTTCTGTTAAATCTGCTTTCAATAATTGCTTCTACAATACATTCAAGCGAAACCGGCTGATTTTTAGGTATCTCCCCCTGAATCTCTACAAGAGTGCCGTCTTGCAAATAACCTCGAGCTTTATCATATCCATAATCCATGTAGTTTACGCAAATCTTTTCGCCTTTGACTATATTGGACTTTCCTATACTATCCAGGTCCTTTATATTAATGCACTCTATACCTTGAACTTCCAGTTCATCCTTATCCTTTCCGGCTGTTATTGCCGGACAATTTAATATTTTGCAAATATCAGAAAAATTTCCCTTCATAATCTTTAAATCTAACTCGTTCAGAACTCTAAGATCATCTTTAACCCCTTCCGGAATCTCATCTGATTCTAAATACTGGGATACTCTTTTAACATCTTTTTCCGAAACTACAGGCATACCTTCGATTATTCCGGATTTAAACAATCTTCCAACTCTTCCATCCTTAATAGCAGACAAATGTATCGCCTTGTAATTTTTCTCCTGCTCTGTCTTTATACAACGGTATATAAACAATATCGCAAGAACCCATCCCACAAACCCAAGAATAACAACTGGAAATACTGAAGAAATCATAATTTGCAAATCTCCTTTGCCTGCGCAACATTTGAAACTTTTAAAAGCTTTATATCAGAGCTTATACTTCCTCCTTTATCCGGGACAATAATCCTTTTAAAGCCTATTCTGCTCGCTTCCTGGACTCTACTTGCTAAAAAGGGAACTCCCCTTATCTCTCCCGAAAGCCCTACTTCACCTACCATACATAGATCATCACTAATCGGTTTTTCGAGCAAACTGGACAAAATAGATAAAATAACACCGAGATCGATGGAAGGCTCGAAAACATTCATCCCTCCCGCTATATTACAATAAACATCATAACCACTCATATCAATCATCAACCTCTTCTGTAAAACCGCCATCAAAAGATCAAGTTTTCTTTCGTTAAATCCCCTGGCAACGCGCTGAGGATAAGAAAAACGAGTCGGAGCGACAAGAGCTTGAATTTCAACCATAAGAGGCCTCGTACCCTCTACGGTAGGGGTAATTACAGAACCTGATGATTTCTTCTCTTTCCCTGAAATAAGATAAAGCGATGGATTGGAAACTTCCTTCAAACCTTTTTCATCCATATCGAATATCCCAACTTCATTCGTCGAACCAAACCTGTTTTTCTTAGAACGCAGCAAACGAAAAGAATGAGTGCTATCACCTTCCATAAAAAGCACAGCATCCACAATGTGCTCTAAAGTCATTGGTCCAGCAATATTTCCCGATTTAGTAATATGACCTACAATAAATACAGTTACATTATTCTTCTTGGCAACCTCCATCAATTCCGAAGTGATTTCCCGAACCAATGAAACCGAACCGGTTATTCCATTACCGTTAGAAAGAGCCATAGTCTGTATTGAATCAATAACAACCATCTTCGGTTTTTCCGATTTAACCAAGGAAAGTATGCTTTCAATATTAGTCTCGGAAACAGTCAACAACTTTTCTTCTCCCAATCCCAATCTTTTTGCCCTCATCTTGATTTGACTCTGAGACTCCTCGCCCGAAACATAAAGAACTTTAAATGACCTCGAAAGAAATCCGGAAACCATAAGAAGCAAAGTCGATTTGCCAATACCCGGCTCACCGGAAATCAAAACCAAAGAACCCGAAACCACACCTCCACCTACCACCCTATCAAATTCCTTAATACCGGTGGTGAACCGCTCTTCTTCTTCTATGTTAATTTCACTTAATTTTTTAGGTTTTAACGTTTTGGTGATTAAGGACTTAGACTTTTTATTTTCTACTGTTTCTTCAAGGGAATCCCAGCTTTTGCATTCAGGGCATCTACCCATCCATTTAAGAGTTTTATATCCGCAATTTCCACATATAAACATTAATTTTAAGCCTGCAAAGAACTGCTTTTGATAAACAGCTTCATATAAGTATTGTCGGTCTTTAATGCCTCCCTGGGAGTACCGTCAAAAACAATCTCCCCTTTCGAGAGCATTGCGATTCTGTCTGTAACCTTAAAAGCCGAACTAAGATCATGTGTTACCATAATCGTAGTTTTTCCAAGTTTTCCCTTGAGGTGAAGCATGAGATCGTTCATTTTTTCACACATTATCGGGTCGAGTCCGGTAGTAGGCTCATCGTAAATTATATATTCCGGGTCGAGGCTTACTGCCCTTGCAATAGCCACTCTTTTTTTCATACCTCCGGAGAGTTCCTGCGATTTTTTATTAAAAGAATCCTCATAAAGCCCAACCAAAGCCAATTTCTCCTTTCCTATATCCTCCATTTCCTTTCTATCCATACGCGGAAAATGTTCTTTTAAACCTATAATAACATTTTCAATGACATTCAAAGAATCAAAAAGAGCAGAGCTTTGAAATACCATACCAAATTTTTTCCTTATTTCAAAAAGATGCGCAGAATCTTCGTTAATGTTAACACCATCAACTAAAACCTCTCCTCTATCGGGCTCCAGCAAGCCAAGGATATGTTTTAAAAGAACAGTCTTTCCGCAACCACTCGAACCTACAATCGCAATAGTTTCACCTTTATTAATATCAATACTCAAGTTTCGAAGAACTTCGTTGTCTCCAAAACTCTTCCAGACATTTTTAACCTCTATCATTCCGTCTCCAACTTTTTATGATTATGATTGTCGAAACGAGCGTATTTCCTACTGAAAGATAAAAGGAAATTCCCTACTGGTCCGTTTCGCTGCTTTGCTATAATGAGCTCAGCATCCTCTCGCTCTTTTGGATCATTGCTACTCTTTTCAAACTGATCAGGACGGTGAATAAACATAACAAAATCCGCATCCTGTTCAATGGCTCCGGATTCTCTTAAATCGGAAAGGATCGGTTTAGAATCTTGTCCCCTTCTTGCAGGCTGTCTTGAAAGCTGCGAAAGAGCAACAACCGGAAGGTTTAACTCCATAGCAATAGATTTAAGAGCCCTGCTTATAGCTGCGACTTCCTGTTCTCTTGTCTGGAACTGCGGACCTTTGATTAACTGAAGATAATCCGCAAATATTATGCCTATATTGTATTTCTTTTTCATTCTTCTTGCTTTTGCCCTGAGTTCAAATATTGTTAAAGCAGGCGAAGCGTCTATGTAAAAAGGCGCTTCAGTTAACCTGGAAACGGCTGAAGTCAATCCGACCCATTCATCTTCTTTTATATACCCTCCTCTTATTCTATTACCTTCAATACGTGATTCAGCTGAAAGTAATCTAAAAATCAAACTCTCCCAATGCATTTCAAGAGAAAAGAAAAGCACTGGAATCTCTTCTTTAAGAGAAATATGCGAAGCAAGATTGAGTGCTAAGGCTGTCTTTCCTACAGAAGGCCTGGCAGCCAATATTATCAATTCCGCGTTCTGAAAACCACAGCTTATCCTGTCTAGTTCGACAAGTCCTGTAGAAACACCGGTAATCAGACTTTTATTTTCCGCTCTCTCTTCAATAATTTTCATAACTTCTTTAAGCAAAGGAGTTATTGGTTTAACCCTTTCATAACTTCTTTTCTTCCTGACTTCAAAAATCAAATTTTCAGCTTCATCAAGAATAACTTCCACTTCCTCTTTTGCGGAACTCGCTTTATCAATTATTAATTTTCCCTTATTAATGAGGTCTCTAAGAATTGATTTCTCGCTTACAATCTCAGCATAGTATATGACGTTCTCAGCCGAAACGGTACCCTTAACAAAAGAAGCCACATAACCCGAACCTCCCACTTTTTCAAGAAAACCGCCTTTTTTTAATCGCTCAACCACTGTAACGATATCCACTTTTTGCCCTTTATTATAAACTTCAAGGATAGCGTTATATATTATACCATGCGCGGGATAATAAAAATCGTCCGGACTTAAGGTCGTACTAACCTCTGCAGTAGCCCCCATATCCATAAGCATACTGGATATAACAGCAGCTTCTGCCTCCTCTGAGTAAGGCATTCCTACTTTTTCTGTCAAGATATACTCCTAATTGCTTTTTTAAAATCCTCGACAACTATTTTCTCGCTACCCGGATTCCGTAATACATAAGCCGGATGGAATGTAGGAATTGCCTTATATGATAAATACTCAAAACTTCTTCCCCTCATCTTAGTGATACCGCTCGGGGTTCCAGTAACAAGAGAAAGTGCTATATTTCCAAGCAAAACAATCACTTCTGGTTGAATAATTTCAATCTGCTTAAGTAAATAGGGTCTGCATCTTTTCATCTCTACAGGTTCCGGGTTTCTGTTTCCCGGAGGTCTACACTTAATAACATTAGTAATAAAAACATCTTTTTCGTCAATACCAGCCGCGGAAAACATATCAGACAATTTCTTACCCGCCCTTCCGACAAAAGGAATCCCTTTAATATCTTCATCCCTACCCGGAGCTTCTCCAATAATCATAATATCTGCGCCAGCCGGACCCTTTCCAAAAACCGCGTTAGTTCGATTCTTATGAAGATCACATTTTTTACAAGTATTAACTTCCTCTATTAAATCCTCAAAGGGTGAAAACTTTAAAAGCGAACTATCAATACTATCAAAACCAATGTATTTTAGCATTTGTAAAATTTCTACGATTTTATTTTTTTGATAATTTTCCATGCAAGTTCATCTTTAGAACACTTAAATTCTTCTTCGCTCGAAGTCGACACAATGATTCCGGCAGTTTTATCGCTTCCAATCGAATCCGGATAGTTTCCAACCATCAAATCACAACCTTTTTCTTTCATTTTCTTAACGGTTGAAGTCTTTAGTTTCTCGGATTCAAGAGAAAAACCAACGATAAATTGATTTTTCTTTTTCTTCTTTAACTCCTTAAGAATATCAATATTATTCGTCAATTTCAGAATTAACTCTCCTGATTTTTTTATTTTTTTCTTTTTTGAATCAACGGTAAAATCAGATACAGCCGCGCTCATAAAAAGATATTCAACATCCTTCCATCTGCTTAAAATTTTATTATACATTTCTTTTGCTGTCTCTATCTGTGTAATTTTATAAGGGGTGTCAGGATCCGGCATAATGGTATTTTTTCCTAAAATCAGTTCCACTTTACCACCAGCAAGATAACAATTTCTTGCAAGAGAATAAGCCATTTTACTCGAAGAACCGTTTGTCAAATATCTTACCGGGTCAATCTTTTCAAAAGTGCCCCCTCCTGTTATAAGGCAAAGAGCATTATTAAAAAGATCGGGAGAAAGAGCTTTTTCTGTTTCCATAACTATCCGTTCAATAGAGAGTAACCTTCCTTTTCCTTTCTTTCCGCATGCGAGTGGGCCTCTCGAGGGATCTACAAGATAATGACCACAACTTTCAAGATAATCAATATTTTTTTGAAGAACAGGATTTCCAAACATCCTGTTATTCATAGAAGGAAATAAAAGCAACTTCTTATTATAAGCTGCAATTGCTGAAGAAAGGAGATCATCGGCAATACCACAAGCAGCCTTTCCTATAATATTATAATCGGCAGGCAGAATAACAAAAAGGTCCGCTTCTTCAGTTAAAGCTATATGCGGGATATCTTTTTCCCACAAAGAATCAAAAACCCCATCACTTAAAATTGATAAAACTACTGGAGAAATAAAATTTTTTGCGTTTTCTGTTAAAATAACTTTAACAATCGCCCCTTTCTCCTTAAACCTTCGTAGGTACAAAGGAACCTTATAGGCGGAAATACCTCCTGTAACACCTACAAGAATTATCTTTCCAGAAAGGGGACTCAAAAATTAATCCTCCTCCTCTTGAATTACCTCATATTCTATATTCCCATCAACAAATTCCTCAATAGCTTTATAGATTGGCTTCTTAATTGTTGTTCTTTTAAAAGTACTAAACCACAAAGCACTTTTACCCATAATGAGAACAGCCTTGTAAATATTCTCCTCTTTCTTCTTAACTTCTTCTAATGGATAGATCATATTTTTCCTCCAATTCAATTTTTTACTTTATGTCTTTCAGCTATAATTATAGCTTTAACGGTCGAAATTGTTTCTTTTAATTTTTTATTGATAACCAGATAATCGAAATTTTTGATTTCTTTCACCTCAAAAGAAGCCGTTTTTATCCTGTTTTTTATTTCAACTTCTTTTTCATCATTACGATTTTTTATTCTTTTTACTGCTTCACCCATTGTTGGCGGCATCAGAAATATTGAAACCGCATTTTTTATTTTTTTGCAAAGATTTATCTTTCCTTTCACATCCATATCCATTAATATTTCCTTGTCTCCCTTCTCTGATTCAACAATAATATCCTTTAAAGTTCCGTAATAATGACTATGCACTTTCTCACTTTCTAAGAACCTGCCTTCTTTCTCCCATTTTTTGAATTCTTTCTCGGAAATAAAATAATAATCAACTCCATCCCTCTCCCCCTTTCTTTTCTCTCTGGTAGTAGCAGAAACCGAGTATAAGAGCCTATCATCATCCTTAACCAGCAACTTGCAGACTGTTGTCTTACCTGCTCCCGAAGGACCAGCTATTATTATAATCATTCAATATTTTCCACTTGTTCTCGAAGCTCATCAAGCAGCTCTTTGAGGTCAATAACCCTATGGACAACATCTGCAGTATAAGCTTTTGAACCTATTGTATTTGCTTCTCTAGCCATCTCCTGCAGTAAAAATTTCAATCTTTTTCCAACAGAATTATTACTTTTAATTAATTCTTGAAAATAATCAATATGACTTTTTAACCGCACCAATTCCTCATTGATATCACCCTTGAAAGCAAAAAGATTAATATCTTCACGGGAAATTTGTATATCGAGGTCATTCAATCTTTTAATTTCTTTAAGTATTTTTTCCTTTTTTTCTTCTGAATCCGTATCGAATTTACTAAATATAAAATTAAGAATATCTTCAAAATTCCTTATTTTTTCCGCAAGATCCTTTTTTATAAACTCACCTTCCCGTTTCTTAACTTCGTTGAGCTCGTTGAGTAGATTGTCCAAAAACGAATCAATTTCCTTCCATTCCAGGTCCAATTTTGTAAAATCTCCCCAAACATCCGAAAAGTTCATAAGAATAGAAATGTCAATATCACCCTTTAATTTAAATTTCTCTTTTAAGTTACGCAGCTTTTTAATATCCTGCTCAATATTCTTTTGATATATAGGCGAATCAATAAAATCCCCATCCTCGAGATAAACTTGCATCTCTATTCTACCTCTTGCGAGCTTATCTTTAATTTTATCGTAAATGTTTACCCTGTAAGGTAACAAAAATTCCGGTAAAGTGAGATTTATATCAATAAATCTGTTATTATAGGAAGCAAGATTAACTCTCATAGTTAACCCTGAGATTTCCTTTATAGCAGAAACAAAAGCTGTCATTGACTTCATTTTTCCACCATTAAGGTAACCGGACCATCGTTTATCAATTCAACTTCCATTTTTTCACCAAAAAATCCTTTTTTGCATGAAACATAACCACTTATTTGATTGCAGAAAAAATCAAATAAATCTTTTGCCCGCTGGGGTCTCTGGGCCTGCGTAAATTCGGGTCTTCTGCCTTTTTCCGTATCTCCATATAAAGTAAATTGAGGCACCGCTAAAACTTCTCCTTCTATATCAGCCAGAGATAAATCAAATTTGCCCTTATTTTCAAAAACTCTAAGCTTAAATATTTTCTCTGCCAAAAAAGCGGCCATATCCCGAGTGTCATTTTTCCCAATTCCGACAAAAAGTAAAAGCCCCTTACCAATTGAAGTTTCATCTTTTTTAACCTTTTCATCTTTAATTAAACGAACTGAAGCAGAAAGCACTCTTTGTATTAGAACCTTCAAAATTACATCCTGAACTTTCCGAAATCTTCCGGCTTAATGTCCTCCATATACTTTTTTATATCTTGGACCTTTTTATTATCATCAAGATCCAATTTTATACCACCTTTATCCATCACTTTATCTTGTACATAGATAGGAATATGATTCTTAGAGGCCAGGGCAAGTGAATCACTCGGTCTCGAATCTATTTTGAATATCGCGTTGTCCTTCTTTAGATAAATTTCCGCAAAATAGGTATCATCTTTCAAATCGGAAACCACAACTTTTGATATATCTACCTTTAAGCCCTTAAGTACATTCAAAAGTAAATCATGAGTAAGAGGACGCTTAAACTGCTCGTTTTTCAGTCCTTGAGATATTGCTTCAGCTTCAAAAGGTCCTATCCATATAGGAAGAACACTCTTTTTCTCGTCTATATCTCTTAAAAGAACTACTGGAGTATTTGAGGTTCTATCAATTGCAATACCTGCAATCTTAACTTCCCTCACTCTCCTCCTCCTCAGGGGAAACTTCTTCTGTTTCAGAAGGTTCCTCTTTTACCTCCGAAAACTCTTCTTCCACCTCTGAAGGCTCTTCTTCCTCTTCAGAAAATTTCTCTTCCTCCGAAGCAGACACTTCTTCTACTTCAGGAGACTCTTCTTTAACCTCTACCGGTTCTTCTTTCTCCTCGGAAGATTTCTCTTCCTCAGCGGACTCATCTTTGACCTCTTGGGATTCTTCTTCTTCCTCAGAAGCTTCCCCCTCAACGATAAGCTTAATATGGGCTTTTACATCCTTAAATAAATTCAATTGTATCTCATATGATCCGGTTTCTCTTATATGGTCTTCTATATCCATAATCTTTTTATCAATAAGAAACCCTTCTTCCTTTAAAAGGTCTTCAATATCTTGTTTGGTTATAGAACCATACAGTTTACCCTCTTTACCGACTTTAGCCTCAACTTTAAACTCTTTGCCATCGATTTTCTCTTTAATCTGCTCGGCAGACATCGTTTCCTTTTCCAATTTAATTTCTTCGAATTTGCCTTCCGCTTTGATGCTAGCTTTATTACCGGGAGTGTTAAGAACCGCAAGATTCTTAGGTATCAAGTAGTTTCTCGCATATCCGTCCGCAACCTTAACAACCTGTCCTCTTTCTCCTAAATGCGGATGATTTTCCTTAAGTATTACTTCCATATCAACCTACCAGTTCAAAGCTTTAACATAAGGCATTAATGCGATTTCCCTGGATTGCTTTATTGCCTTTTTTAATTTCCTCTGATGTTTCGGACAAACCCTCGTTATTCTGGAAGGAAGAATTTTACCGCTTGGAGTGACAAATTTACTCAATAATTCTACATTTTTATAATCAATCTGATCTGATTCATTCTTACAAAAATGGCAATTCTTTTTCCTTCTATCAGTTGACACTAATCTCCTCCTCTTTATGTTGTTTTAAATAAAATAAACCTTATCTCAACAATACGTATTTAATTTATATAGATTGATAATATAGTCAAGCCCTGAACAATAGCTTTTTTTATGACAGAAAGCAATAAAAAATATAGCGAATCCAATGCCAATGTCTAAAGTCTGATGACCGTTAACACAAAGCTCCTCCACACCCATTTTTTTATTTATTGTTTTTACTAGATCCCACTCCCCAAATCTTAAATCCTAAAAAAAGACATAATTAACAAGATTTACCGGATTTTTTATTTGTTTTTTTTAAAAAACCCGAAACTAGAAACTCATAACTTGTAACTATAATTCCATAAATCTTCATCAGGAATCCAGTATTTTTTGCGCTTCCTCTTTATCACATTCCATTATATATTGGATACCGCTTATCTCACTCGCTTCATGTGTTAAAGAAGCAATATCGTCCCGGGTGATATATTCCAAAGCAAATTTACGACAGCCCGCCATAATCTGCCTCAATCCTTGATTTAATCTCTCCATATAGGTATATAGACCCATCCCACCTGTAGGAAGTTTGTCAAAGTCGCTTCCGAGTTTTCTCTTAAGTGCCGGGGCTGTGACAAATATCTCTTCAGGTGTATTTCCAAATCTTTCAATATATACAGGAACCATTCCCTCATTGATTGTCTTCCCGATTGTCTTGCCCACCATGGCTGCCGCAAGCGGAGCCCTCGCCATACCTATTAATTTAAAGTATGGCGCGCCAAGTGCCAGTCCTTTCAACATCTGATCCTCAAATGCGAATCCACCTGCTATAGCAATGTCCGGAACATACTCCCCCTTCCTGGCAAGTCTATCAACATATTCGTAGAGTAAAGAATGCAATTCGACCTCCGGTACACCCCATTCGTTCATCATTCTCCATGGACTCATACCTGTCCCACCACCGGCAGCATCTACTGTTAGCAAATCAATCTCTGCCTTTGATGAAAATTTAACTGCTCTTGCCAGGTCTACAGGTCTGTACGCGCCTGTCTTGAGGAAAACGTGTTTCGCGCCCAAATCTTTGAGTTCTTTCACTCTCTTCAAAAAACTTTCCTCAGTTACCATGCCTACTCTAGAATGTCGTTCGAATTCTTTAAAATTGCCCTTTTCAAATGCCTTGATAATATCTGGGTCTGTTGGATCAGGTAGGACAATGTATCCTCTCTTTTTAAGGAGTTGCGCTCTTCCTAGATCCTTGATTTTAACTTCACCACCTATGTTTTTTGCTCCCTGCCCCCATTTTATCTCAACAGCATCAACATCCAGTTCCGAAATCGCGTATTCATGCACACCTAAATTTGTATCCTCTACATTCGCCTGAACAATTATTGCGCCATATCCGTCCTGCTGCCATTTTTTGTAGAGTCTTACTCTCCACTCAAGGTCTGCTGAACTCTTGACTTTTCCATCAACAATTTCGGATTCAGGGTCCATTCCGCACACATTTTCACCAATAGTTAAGGGTATACCTGTTAGCGCCGCGCCTATTGCCAATCCTTCCCAGTTATTTTTCGCTATGGCTGTCGAACCTAAACCAGGTATGATTACTGGCATTCTGAGTTTGATATCCTTATTCTTTCCAATTCGCGTTTCTATATTTACATTTGAGAATAACGCTTCATCGCTGTCAGCCTTTATTCCTTTAGCACCTACGATTCCTCCGAGCATTGTGAAATGAGACAGGTCAACGGGATAATTTTTTTCACTTGCGGAAGTAATGATTCCAAAAGGTTGGGGATAAATTACTTCATGGCCTCGATAGGCGGATTTGCCTATTTCGCACATCCCTATACATCCGTCTACACAGGTTGCGCACATTCCACTCATCGAATTTATTGCCCCTTCAGTTCTATTTTTTGTCAGCGTTGCCGCTGTTGCGTTAATCTTTGTTAAAGACATTTTTTTCCTCCGTATTACTTGTAGATTTATTTTTCCTTGACTCCTCTAACAAACATGCAGCACATGGGTCCAAATAACAGTGAACATCTTCGTACACATCAAGACATGGATATTCAATATTAAGACATCCTCCACACACAGCACCCGGCGGTTCGGGACCCTGACATCTAAGCTGACATGTCGGGCAAATATACATGCACGCACCACATGTTCTGCATACATCAGATTTAATATCAAATGGCGTTGTTATTTTCCTTTCTTTGCCTCTGTTTACAAAACCTATTGCCCGTGCATCCATCTGTTCCTCACACATTCTTGTACAAAGACCACAAAGTATGCAGTCATCATTTTTTATCTCAAATCTTACACTGGTCACATTGTATTTGGATGCTAAATCCTGAATGGTTTTTGAAGTATGACATCTTGCGAGCATAAGTTCTATTATTAATTTTCTGTAATTTATAACCTTTTTAGAATGTGTTCTAACTACCAGTCCTTCTTCTACCGGGTATGTGCAGGATGAAACAAATTTTGAGTCCTTACCTTCACCAATTTCCACTATACATAGTCTGCAGGCGCCATAATCCGAGAGACCGTCATGATGACACAATGTCGGGATTTCTATTCCATAAAACTCAGCGGCTTCCAATACTGTCCAACCCTCTTCCACCTGGACTTCCAGTCCATTAAGTTTTATTTTTAACATTTTCTACCTCTTCTTTAAACTGCTTCTTACCATCTTCGGTTTCTAAATCACACCTAACACAGCGTCTTGCCTCTCTAATAGCAGCTTCTTCGGTGAATCCTAACTCTACCTCATTAAAATTATTAACCCTTTTGCTTACGGATAAACAGGGCATTGCTTGTCTTTCTGCTTCCATAACCTCTTCTTCTGTCAGTTCAACTGGCTCTACATACATTGATGGTCTAATTATTTTGTATTCTCTTACCAACGGCTTACCCTGCAGATACTTATCGATCATTTCTGCAGCTATTTTACCGGACGACATAGCTTCTATCACTGTGTTGGGACCCTTTACAACATCTCCTCCGGCAAAAACACCGGCTACACTTGTAACGAATGTCTCATGATTTACTACTATAGTGTTGTGCTTACTTATTTCAAATTTGTTTCTGTCAAGGAAAGAAACATCCGGTTGTTCACCTATAGCTACTACTATCAGAGAGTCAACTTCAACAACAAACTCTGAACCCTCAATCGGAATCGGTCTTTTTCTGCCGGATTCATCCATTTCCCCCAATCTCATCTTAACACATTCAATCCCCGTGATTTTACCGTCTTTAGTCAAAATCTTTGTAGGCGCTGTCAGTAACTGCATCTCGATTTTTTCTTCGATAGCTGCATTTACCTCTTCTTTGATCGCAGGCATCTCATTTATTGTTCTCCTGTATATTATAAAGACCTTCTCACAACCCTTTATCCTGGCGGAAACTCTGGCAGCATCCACAGCAGCATTACCTCCGCCAATGACACCAACTCTTTTACCTATTTTAACCTCTTTTCCAAGGTTTATATCCTTCAAAAAATCCATAGCATGCAGAACACCGGCAGTATCTTCATTTGGGATACCTAACTTCAAAGATTTGTGTGCACCAGTTGCAATGAATATGGCGTCGTACTTGTCTCGAAGTTCATCAAAAAGAATATCCTTTCCTACAGTAACATTGGTTTTGATTTCCACTCCTGCATTTCTGATATTCTCAATATCTTTATTTAAAATCTTCTTAGGAAGCCTGTAATCCGGTATGTATGCATACAACGCGCCACCAACGACAGGCAAAGATTCGAAAATAGTAACGGTATATCCTTTCCGAGCAAGATAATAACTCGCTGTAAGCCCGGCGGGTCCGGAGCCAATAACAGCAACTTTTTCTTTCTTTGGCTTTTCAGTTTCACAAGAAGGTTTAAATCCCTCTTTTAAAGCGTAATCTGTAACAAATCTTTTAAGTCCTCTGATAGATATAGGGTCACCGAATTTGCCCGATTGGCATTTGAATTCACATGGATGATGACACACCCTGGCACAAACAGACGGCAAGGGGTTATCTTTCCAGATTATATCGAATGCCTCTTTGAATCTTCCTCTGGCAATCAGTGAAATGTAAACAGGAACTTCTGTATTTATAGGACAAGTATGCTGACAGGGCGAAGAGATGATTTCCTTACATACCGCGGCGGGACAATTTTTGTATTTAATATGCTGTTCATATTCATCTTTAAAGTATCTTATTGTTGAAAGCAAAGGATTTGGTGCAGTTTGCCCCAATCCACACATGGACGTATCTTTGACAAGTGCACCTAATTCCTTCAATAGTTTGATGTCTTCTTCCTTTCCCGTTCCCTCAGTGATACCAGTAAGTATTTCAAGCAATCTCTCAATACCTTCTCTGCAGGTAAGACATTTGCCGCAGGATTCCTCTTGAAGAAATTCAAGAAAGTATTTAGCGGTATCAACCATGCATGTATCCTCGTCCATTACAACCATACCACCGGAACCCATAATAGACCCAAGTGCTTCAAGACTCTCGTAATCAACAGTAGTATCTAAAAATTCTTCCGGTATACATCCTCCTGATGGCCCTCCTGTCTGGACTGCTTTAAACTTCTTACCATTGGGGATACCTCCTCCAATGTCGTACACCATCTCTCTCAATGTTATACCCATAGGCACCTCAACTAAACCCGTATTGTTTATCTTCCCAACTAACGAAAATATTTTTGTACCCTTGCTCCCTTCTGTTCCAATTTCTGAGAACCACTCGGCACCTTTGTTAATAATCAGCGGTATATTCGCCCATGTTTCAACATTGTTTATATTTGTAGGCTTCTTCCATATTCCTTTCTGTGCAGGAAACGGTGGTCTCTGTCTTGGCTCACCCTTCTTTCCCTCTATTGATGCAATAAGCGCCGTCTCTTCACCACAAACGAACGCACCAGCTCCTGTAATCACCTCTATATCAAAATTAAAATCTGTACCAAGTATCCCTTTGCCAAGCAATCCGTATTCTTCCATCTGGGTTATAGCTATTTTAACATTTTTTACGGCAAGAGGATACTCATGTCTTACATATATGAACCCTTCACTTGAACCAATAGCATATGCCCCAATCAGCATTCCTTCTAAAACAGAATGAGGATTCCCTTCCAGAAGGCTTCTATTCATATAGGCGCCGGGATCTCCTTCATCGGCATTACATACAATATATTTTACGTCACCTTTAGCCTTTCTACAGAACTCCCATTTTAGACCTGTTGAAAAACCTGCTCCACCCCTACCACGCAAGCCCGATTTTTTCACCTCATATATTATCTCCTCAGGTTTCATTGTTTTGAGAGTTTTGCAGAATGCCAAATATCCACCAATTCCAATATAGTCCTCTATCTTATTGGGATCAATCAATACATTACTGGCTAAATGCGTTCTGACCTGTTTCTGGTAAAAGGGGATATCTTTTTCATATTTAATATTTTTACCGGTTTTTGGATCAACATACAGCAAACGATCAATAACTCTTTTATTGATAATAGCTTCAGATACAATTTCCTCTGCATCTTCCGGTTTAACACTTTGATAGAATATATTTTCAGGATTAACAATAACTATAGGCTCTACCTGACAAAAACCGTGACAGCCTGTTATCCTTGTATTCACCTTTTTGTCCAAATTGTGTTTTTTTAGCGATTCCCTTAATGCATCAATAACAGCTAAAGATCCTTTAGCTTGACCACACGTACCAGATGACACTATTAGACATAACTCATTAGATTCATTTTTTTTAGATTCACGAATTTTACCACACAATGATTCAAATTCACCTATATCCGAAAATCTCATATTCATTATGCATTCTCACTCTTTTTGTATTTATTTAAAATTGTACCTACCATTTTTTGTGTCACATGAGAATAATAAGCATTACTTATGAACACAACTGGACCCAATGCACAGCATCCAAGACATCTAACTGTTTCTAAGGTAAATAGTTTGTCTTCTGTCGTTTCACCTACATCAATGTTCAGTTTTCTCTTAACTTCATCAACTATTCTTTGTCCGCCTCTCACATGGCAGGCTGTGCCAACACATACATTGATAATATGTTTTCCTCTTGGCTTCAAACTGAAAACTTTGTAAAACGTGGCTACGGAATAGACCTGTATAAGCGGAATATTTAGTCTATTTGCTACGGTTACAAGAGCTTCTTTTGGAAGATAATTGTACTCCGATTGAATATCTAACAGTATGGAAATCAATGAATCGTCCTCATTATTCCATTTATCCAAAATAGATTCAACGGATACTAATGCTTCCATCATAGCGCTCTCTCATTTAATTGAGATCTAGCAATTTTAAAAGGATTTAATTCTTCCATTAAATCAACCTCCTTAGGAAGTCAAATTCCTATCTGTTTTCCAATTCGCCTTTTTTGTAGCCAAGATTGAATATATACAGGTCACAAGTGATGTCAAGGGTAAAAATTCGTTTTTTTTTGAATTTTTATTCAATTTTTAATGAATAATCTGAGCATAAGGATTTTATGCTATCTAAAGAAAAAAAATTGTAAGCCGCGAAACACACTAAATACACGAAAAAAACAAATAAATTTAAAAAAATCACCACAGAGGACACAGAGAAAAAATAGTTTTGTTTATTTAAAACCCAACCCAGAACACCAATAATTAGCCACTGATTTTCACGGATTAACATGGATTTCCCAACCTCTCATCCCTAAATACTTTTTTGTTTTTAAAAGAATAAATTTTTTTATCAGTGTTTATCTGTGTTCATCCGCGGCTATTTTCCTTTTTTATAATTATCATTTTTTTGCTTTTTGATATTTAATTTCCTGATCACGCCTCAAAAATAAAGACAGGCTAATGTCCGTTAGCCTGTCTTTATTTTCTATGTTAATTAAGTTTACTACACCCAACCCCTTATTTTCATTGCATCTACAACTCTTTTGACCGCAACCATATAAGCGGCAAGCCGGTTGTGTACTTTCTTTTGCGCTCTCATATCATGAACAGCGTGAAAAGCTTTAGTCATATGCTCATCGAGTTCATTGTAAACTCGATCGATTGGCCAGTAATATCCTGCTTCGTTTTGAACCCATTCAAAGTAAGAAACAGTCACACCACCGGCATTTGCAAGAAAATCGGGAATAACATAACAATTATTGGCGTGAAGAATTTTATCTGCTTCAGGTGTTGTCGGTCCATTCGCAAGCTCTACGTTTATCTTAGCTTTAATCTTACTTGCATTTTTCTCGGTTATGACATTTTCCAATGCTGCCGGGATAAGTACATCGACATCAAGTTCAAGCAATTCTTTATTACTTATTTTATCTTCGTCCAATTTGACAACACTGCCTTTTTTTAATTTAGTGCTTATGCATTTCTTTGCTTTTAAACCGCTCTTATTAAATATTCCACCCTTTGAATCAGATATAGCTATCACTTTAGAACCAAACATTTCTTCTATTAGAGAATGAGCAAATTGTCCGGCATTACCATATCCTTGAATGGCAACTGTCGCTTTGGAAAGATCTATGTCGTTTATATAAGCTGCCTCTCTTAAGACAAACATTCCGCCTCTTGCCGTAGCATCTCCCCTTCCAAGTGAACCGCCAACATTAATCAGTTTTCCGGTTATCACTCCGGGAGTGTTATAACCGATTATATTTGAATATTCATCCATCATCCATGCCATAATCTGAGGCGTTGTGTAAACATCCGGAGCGGGAATGTCTTTCTTTGGGCCTATGAACCTGCCAAGAGCTCTGATATAGCCCCTGGCAAGACGCTCCTTCTCACCCTCGGACATTTCTTTCGGATTACATATAACTCCACCCTTACTTCCACCATAAGGTATATCCACTACGGAAGTTTTCCAGGTCATCCAGGCTGCAAGAGCCCTGACTGTGTCTATAGTTTCTTCCGGATGCCACCGGATACCGCCTTTGGTAGGCCCTCGAGCATCATTGTACTGAACTCTGAACCCCTGAAATACTTTAGTGGTGCCGTCATCCATCTTAACCGGTATAGTCACATGCAATTCACGCATCGGCCACCTTAGCATCTCGTGAGTACCAGGATCAAGCTTAAGAAACTTAGCAGCTTCATCTAACTGAGCTTGCGCAATCTTAAAAGGATTTAACTCTTCCATTAAATTAGCCTCCTTCGAAAGTTAAATTCTTACCTACTCTACAATTCTTTTTTTATAGCCAAATTAAAATATACACAGATGACAAATAATGTCAAGGGTAAAAATTCATTTTTAATGAATTTTTATTCAATTTTTTCCGAATAACTTAAACCATAGCGCGGCAAAGCCGCTATTTTACCACAAAGACACAAAGCCCCATTGCACCCAACCCAAATAATTGGACGCAGATTAAAAAAGATTAACAGGATCTATTATTTTGTTTTTCAAAACCCAACTCAACACCCTAAATCAATCTCACAGGGAGATGCCGAGGACACGTAGCCCATACCACTTTTATTTTGTCGACGTTTCATCTAAAAAAATAAAAATTAAAGGGGATGGGTGGGCTTTGCGTTCTCTGTGCTCTCTGTGGTTAAAAAATTGGAGGTAGTGTGGTGGAACATTACCATTGACAACTTCGTCTTGAATTATATACTTCAATATGAAAACAGAAGCAACCTTATTTTTAATAGGCTGTATTTTTATAGTAGTGGGAATTTTTATCGTTTTGTTATCTAAAATTCCTATACTTTCGCGTTTACCCGGAAATATTCTGGTTGAGAGAAGGAATTTCGTATTTCACTTCCCTCTGGGCTTTTGTATTTTTGCTTCTATAATTCTAACATTAATACTGAATTTATTTTTTGCCAGAAAATAGAGGTTAACCATGAAGACAGACTCTCTTGTAATTATACCGACCTACAACGAGAACAACAACATCGAATCGATTATAAAAGAAGTTCTGCTTCAGGGAAAAGAATTTGCGGTTCTAATTGTTGATGATAATTCTCCAGACGGTACCGGTAATACCGTTAAGAAAATCCAACAAAAGAAATCTGACAAAAAGAACAAAAGAGTATGTTTAATCCAGCGGGAAAAGAAAATGGGGTTAGGGAGTGCCTATATTGCAGGTTTCAAATGGGCATTGGCAAGAAATTATGATTTCATCTACGAAATGGATGCTGATTTTTCTCACGATCCTTCAAACCTTGTAAAATTAAGAAAAACACTTATTGAAGATAAAGTTGATCTTGTACTTGGCTCGAGGTATAAAAAAGGCGTTAATGTAATAAACTGGCCTATGTCGCGTCTTATCTTGAGCTATTTAGCAAATATTTTTGCTAAAAAGGTAACCGGAGTACCTCTCTCCGATCTCACCAGTGGTTTTAAGGGCATAAGAAAATCCGTACTTGAAAATCTAAATTTTGAAAAATTTGATGCCGAAGGATACGGATTCCAGATAGAAATCCATTTCTACACATATTGGAAGGGATTTAAAATCAAGGAAATCCCTATTGTTTTCGTCGAACGCAGAATTGGAAATTCCAAAATGTCAAAAAAAATTATATGGGAAGCTTTCTGGCTGGTCTGGAAGTTGGGGTTACGTAGATTAATTAAAAAAATATGACCCTTACTATCGGGATTGTAAACTATAACACAAAAAAAGATTTAAAAAAATGTATAAAATCAATACTACAGAACCCACCTAATTGTAATTATCAGATAATCATCGTCGATAATGATTCAAGAGACGGAAGCAGAAAACTCTTAAAACAAATTAAAAATGAAAATATCAAATACATTTCGAATAATAAAAACATGGGGTTTGGCAGAGCGTGCAATCAAATAGAAAAAACACAAAATTCTTCTTATATTTTATTTCTAAATCCCGATGTCGAAGTTAGCAAAAACGCGATAGATAAACTTATTGATTTTTTGAAGAAAAACGAAAAAATAGGTATGGTTACGGGAAAATTACTTTTCCCTGATGATTCATTCCAGCTTTCTTGCAGAAAATTTCCTACAATTCTGAGAGTCCTTTTTGGTAGAGAATCTTTTCTGCGAAAAACCTTCCCTAACAATATTATCTCAAAGGAATATTTGATGTCAGATCTTGATTATAATAAAATTCAATTTCCTGATTGGGTAAGAGGTGCCGTAATGCTTTTCAAAACAGACCTTTTCGAAAAAATAGGCGGTTTTGACGAGAAATTTTTCTTGTATTTTGAAGATACTGATATTTGCCTGCGTCTCAGAAAAAAAGGCTATGAAATAGCTTATCTCCCTGAAGCTGTTTTTTACCATAAATTAGGTTCAAGCACGAAAAAAGAACGGTTAAAAACAAAATTTATCCATAATATTTCTATGTTTCATTATATTAGAAAAAATATGAATTATAATTTCACCGTACTTTCTTTCCTTTTCATTGCTTTAATAACAAGACTTACTTTTGTTCTTATGGTATTATCTATAAAGGATATGAAAAAATGATTCAAGAAAAAAAACACTATATAAGATTCACGATAACTTTATTTGACATAATTATCTTGATATTCACCTATTGGCTAACAGTAATAATAAGAGCAAATATACCCTTCGCAACAGGACAAATCACCGAATGGTACTTTTCTTATTACATAAAAATATTTCCAATCTTTTTAATCACATTCGCACCCATCATATACCTCAACAATTTAACTTTGCAGAATTTTCCTGTTGATAAATATAATTTCTATTTAAGAACAACTCTCTCGTTTTTAATAGCCATCGCAATGTATATAGTCATACTTTACTATTTTAAATTATTCAATCAGAGTCGTGTCGCTCTTTTATTCTTCGGACTTTTCTCGGTAACTCTTATGATATTAAATAGGGAATTGATTTCAAAAAGTCCTAAGAACTCGATAAAAACGATTGTGTTTGGGAAAGTAAAAGCCGCAAAAGAGCTTGAAACCTTATTTTCACTTCACGATTTTTTTGGTATAAAAATAGTAGAAGTGCTTAATAAAATTCCTGAAAATTTAACGGAACTTTTGAAAGATGAACCCATCGAATGGATTATAATCACGGAAAAAACCCACAAAAAATATATCAACAAACTCGAGAATCTCGGGATAACCGTTTCTTATTATCTGAAAGAAGTATTTGGAAACATACCCGGTTTTGTTTCTCTTGAAACTTCTTTGCCATCACCAATAATCACTTTTCATCCCTTCCCACCCCATTATGCGGGATTATTTATTAAATATACATTAGACCGAATATTATCTTTCATAGTAATATTTCTTTTGTTTCCAATATTCGTTATAATCACCATTTTAATAAAATCAACTTCAAAAGGAGCTGTAATATATAAACATCCTAGAGTAGGTTTAAATGGGAAAATTTTTTCCATGTTTAAATTCAGAACAATGTTTGAAAATGCCGACGAAATAAAGAAAAACCTACACCATTTAAATAAAATGGATAAGGTAGTATTTAAAATAAAAGACGACCCGAGAATAACAAGAACCGGAAGACTTCTCAGGCGGTTCAGTCTTGATGAACTACCTCAATTATTTAATGTCTTAAAAGGAGATATGTCCCTGGTTGGACCCAGACCCCCACTAGCAGAAGAAGTAAACCAATATGAAAATTGGCAAAGGAAAAGACTATCTATAAAACCGGGATTAACCTGTCTATGGCTAATAAATGGACGTTCCGATTTACCATTTGAGGAATGGATGAAACTCGATTTGGAATACATAAATAACTGGTCATTAAGCCTGGATTTCTTCATTCTCTTAAAAACAATCCCGGTTATTTTATCAGGAAAGGGAGCTTATTGAATTTTTTAATTCTACTTTTATTTTTTAACACTTCAGAAAATAAACAGTTAAAGAAACTCAGAGACTTTTATCAGCTACCGCTGTTAATCGAACCTTCATTTGTGAAAAAGGAAGAAGCCTATTTAAATCTGTCTGTTATCGATATAAAGCTTAATGAATTAGAAAGAGCTTTAAATGAGGCAAAAAAGGCAGCATACTATGATAGAAAAACCGAAGCCACTTATCTCGAAGGAGTTATTTATCACCTCAAAGGAGATAATGAAAAAGCTGCTTTAAAATTTAAAGAACTTAACCAGTGGGAATATACCTGCTTTTTAGAAAATCTTTATATTCTTTCTATAGAAAAGGGTTTACCTACTCAAATCGTAAGAACTCTACCTGACTCCCTCAGTTTTTATTTTATTTTTTATGAAAAAGATACATCGAAAATTTTAAACCAGATAAACAACTCAATTCTGCCTCTGTGGCAAAATTTTCTTGGAAGAGGTTACTTATGTTACAAAAGAGAAAAATTTAGAAGAGCTTTAAATTATTTTAATGAATCTTATAAAATCCAACCCGTCAAATATACCGGTATATATATAATCTCTACGCTATTTCAACTTAATGAATTTGATAGCCTTTTATCTTTTAAAGCAAAGCATTCTATAAATACCCCCCTAACAAATTATCTCAAAGGAGAAGTCTTCTATAAAAAAGGAGAAATAGAAAAGGCGCTGGAAATTTTTTTATCCGATACCAATTCTGAATATAAAACGCATGCTATTTTCGGAGCGGGATGGAGTCAATATCATTTGGCAAAATATTCAGAAAGCGCTAAATTATTTGAGAGGTTTCTCTCAGTCTACGGCGAAAAAGAATTAGAGCAATACGCTCTATATCGTCTTGCGCGCGCTCAACTTAAACAAGGCAAAGTTGAAAGTCTTGAACATTTTAAAAGAATAGTGAAAGAATACCCTGACTCTCCTCTTAAAGACGACGCATATCTCCTCCTAGGCAAAATCAACTTTTTACTTAACAATTACGACGAAGCAATCAAATGGTTAAGTTTCCTCACAAAAGAACTTCCTCTATCCCGTTGGGCACCAAATGCCTACAAATATCTTGGGCAAATCTACGCAAATAGAGAAGCCTACGATTCGGCTTTGAATTACTATGAAAAAATATTATTACTTACCTGGGTACCCCCAGACTTGTTTGACGAAGCAAGATATAGCATAGAGGAAATCAAATGGAAAAGAGGGGAATATCCCACAAAGATAAATATGTATAAAGCTTTCACGAATAAGTATCCTAAAAGTCGAAGAACACCATCATTACTTTTAGAAACAGGTGAATATTATCACGCGGCAAAAAGATATGATTTAGCGATTCAATATAACAATAAAATCCTATTAAATCATTCCGAATCCGAAGAAGCAAATGAATCCCTATTAATTCTTGTCAAAATTTATCAGGAGATGGGCGACAGAAAAGGCGCCATTAAGTTACTAGAAAAGGGGTTACAGGAAAGACCGGAATTAAACAATGAAATAAACCTAAAACTTGGCGAGATTTATTACGAAGCCGGAGAATTAAAAAAATCAATCAAATATTACAAAGAAGTCACCTCAAAAATTCTTAAACCCTATACTCTATATCAAATCAGTACAATTTATCAAGAACTCGGTCTTTTTAAAGAAGCTCGAATACCTTTAAAAAATATCATAGATAATTTTCAAGGATCGGAATACTTAGACGAAGCTTATCTGCTTACCGCAAAAACATATATGAATGATGGCTCTCTGAAAAAAGCAATTGAAATTTTAAACGAAGGTTTGACAAAATTGGAAAATAAAAGAATAGGAGATCTGCTTTCCTTTAAAGCTGAAATCTACTGTGAATTTAAAGACGAAGAAGCTCTGGAATTATATTTGGAAAGCGTCAAATTAACCTCTGATTATCAAAAGAAAATAAAAATTCTAGAAAAAGGTAGAAAGTGCGCAATCAGGCTTAATAAATACCATAAAGCCGAAATGTTCGAAGACCTTATCAATGAATTGAAATCCACAAAAGAATAAAATGAACCACGAAAAGAAACAAAGAAACAAAGAATTACACAAATAACACAAATCAATTAAAAAAATTTACCACAGAGGACACAGAGAAAAAGACACACAGAGCACACAGAGATTTTAAACTGTTGGTCTGTGGGTCAGTTAGTCCGTTGGTCTGTGAAAAAAACACACCAACACACCCACACACTAACGCACTAACTATAATAAAAATTGCCACGGATGTACACGGATTTAATATATATTTTTTTGATTTAACAACAATAAAGGATAGGGTGGTTGGGTAATCTTGTGTTAATCTGTGCAATCTCGTGGTTACTGGTTATTTCACCAGATCTGATAAATTTTTGACTATTTTATCCAGAGAAGGCACATCGAAGAATTTTTTCCCGGAAATCAAGTTTGCAACTGACTGATACATTTGGGAAACCGCTTTTTTTAACTCTTTCGGCAAAGGTTCAGGGGAAATCTTCATAAGAGACTTCCAATCCTTAAAATTCTTTTCTTTTGCTTTTTTAATTTCTTTGTACCATTTGGACTTTCTGTAGTGTTTACGCAGTATTTCCTTACTTAAAGCAATCTCATTAAAAAGGAAGCGGCATTCGTCAAGTGTTCCCAATGCATCAACCACCATAATAAAACCTCTATCATCCATTGCGAATTCAAGTTTTCCGTCCTGATTAACAATACCAGCTTTTTTTGTTTCCTCTGTAATAATATTACTTACGTTTAAAAGCATACTCTTTATTTCTTCGATCTGGTCGGTGTCTAGATTGGATAATTGTCTTGCTTCTTCCCACGATAAATATCTATCAGTTTCTTCCAATTTTGTCGATACATCCAGAATAGGTTTTTCTAAAGAGACATTGGGAGTTATTTCATGTTCGTATTTAATCTCTCCCCTGTTGTATCTTTCCCAGAAAGCAGAACCTTCGGGTACAGAATTCCTATAAATGCATTCCATGGGAATGAGAAAATTCTTTAAGACATTTTTGTAAACAGAATAATCATATTCTCCGTTTTTTATCTCAGGTTTTACTACACGAACAAGTTTAACCTTAATTGTATTGAAAGGTTTATCGACTTTACCGAAATCATGTGTTTTTCCATCAATAACAGCTCCGAGATAGTGATTAGGAATACCTCTTTTTCTCAGAATCTCAAAGAAATGGGAGGTAATTATTGCCAGTGAAGACCCTTTATTGGTAATATGATCCGGCATCTCACCCCAATCAAAAACCGAGTACCTATCAGAAAATTCGAAAAATCCAAATCCCAATTTACTATCTGTGGGTTTCTCAACAATCGAAAGATCTTTGACGCTACCCATTTATTTCCTTATCCTCCTTTTCAATCTTTTGCTTATAAACTTCTTGATATTTAAATATTTTTTTCTGTAAACTATCATCACGAAGTCCAAGTATTTTAACAGCAGAGAGCGCAGCCTGCTCGAAACCAATCACGACTACAGGAGCAACACCACTTGGCATTCTAAGGCTTGAAAAGATATCTACTCCTCCGAATTGCTCAGAATATGGAGGTGCAGCGATAACCGGTTTAGTCGTGTTAGCGTCTACAAATCCACTTAAAGCATTGCTTTTTCCCGCAATTGTAATATACACAACTTCTTCATCTTTGTTCTCTTCTAATATTTTAAGAACCTTATTTGGAGTTTTATGTGCCGAAGCGACCCTTAACTCACAATTAATTCCAAATTCTATTGCTACTTTTTCTATCTTCTTCGCAAAGTCCAGATCTTTAGGTGAACCCATAATAATTAAAATTTTAGCCATAATTATTCTTTAGTTCCTCCTCCTGGGATTACTATTTTAGATTTTGTTTTATCTTTTAGCTCTTTTTTCTTTGGAGTTAAAAGTCCGGATGCGCTCTCTTCGAATTCTTCACCGGAAATAACTTTAAATTTAGGTTTTTCTATGTTCTCAGTATCATTCGTTTCAACTTTTTTGGGCAAAAATTCGTACAAAAAAGCCCAGACCCTATTATTATCCGCAAGGGGACTATTAAGGGCACTTCTTATAAAAACCGCGATAAAAAAGACATTCGCATCCAACGGAAGACCCTGATATAAAAATTGAAGCACCATAAGTGCCGCCTCGCCTTTTGGATTATCTCTATATTTCTTCGCATACCTTTTTAATTTCTCTTTAATTATTGAAAGAAGAGCGGGAGTCACGGTCCTTTTAAGACCTTCCTGAAGAAATTCCTTACTATCTTTTATCTTACCCTCAGCCACTTCCTTTAGAAAAGCATTCAGTTCTTTAGTTTTAACCTTAGCCCTACGAAATTCATCTTCATAAGGCAAATTAATCATCAAAGCAGTTAAATTGTAAAAATGCTCATCTGATATTTTCTTATTTTTATTCATATTCTCATTATAGAAAACAGGTTCCTTTTGTCAAGGAAAAAAGATAAACTTAGCCACGAAGGCACCAAGGCACAAAAAAGAAAAGTTTTTTTTAATTTTAAATCCTTAGTGTCTTTGTGTCTTTGTGGCATAATTAACGGACGACAACGAACTTGCCTTTATGAATGATTCTGCCTTCGCTGGTTACAAAATACAGATACAACCCGGAAGATAAATCAATATCAATTGAAAAAGCATCTTTCTCAGGAGGCACTTCATATTCTCCTTTTATATCACCAATTATATCATAAATAAATATATTTTTCCCTCCAAGATCTCTTGCCGAAAAATTCAACCTGTGATGGCTCTCACAATTAAAGGGATTAGGATAAACATTAATTTTGCCGGAGTCGGGGTAATTAAAATCAAGATCAAATTCATACAAACCGGCATAAGTTCCCACAAACAAATTATTATTGTCAGCGAAATGAAGGGGAGAAATGATGTCCTCTAAAATAAATACCGGTAAATTTTCCAATTCTTGCGGTAATGAACTTCCTTCAGGACTAAGATAACTCAACCCGGATCCGCTATTATAACACCATATTCCTCCCTGAAAATCAACAGCAAGACCATCAAATCTGCCCGAAGGGTAAACCTTTTCCACATTCTCTCCTGAAATATAAACAAGCTTATCTTCCAGACCCGCCCAAATATTACCTTCAAGGTCAACTGTCATTGAGGTTGTACTTGAACCAAGATTTCCTATTACTTTTTCAATCGTTCCATCATCATGCAAAATATGGATACCTGCTCCTCCCATAGATGGAGAATTCCCGCAGTACATACCTTCAGACCCTTCGGCAAAAGTTCTCTTCCAAACAATCTCAGGATTACTGTAAGTAGTCCATTCAAGCGAATCTTCTACTACTCGATGCATTTTTAAAACCCAATTACCTTCACCGAAATCCGAAGTTCGCATGAGACCAAGCCATAAATCATCATTACTATCCACGAGCATACCTGTAATAGTAGTCCCAGGAATAGGAAGGTCGATGGGTTCTGGCATAGCATTATTCTGCGTGTCCCAGCAGAATAAAATAGGATCCTGCTGCCAGTACCATAAACCGAAATATATTCTACCTTCAGAATCGGATTCCATATTAAAAAGATAACCACCAGAAAACCCCCATGAATTTCCTCTATTAAGAATTCCCCATCTATTTCCATCAAATACAGAAAGCTTTTTGGTATCTTTATGGCTTACGTAAATTTTTCCATCCGGAGTTTGAACTAAGTCGGTAACTAAATTTGAAGCGAGCCCGGGAGTATAGATATAATTGGATGAACCCTCGAATCTAATTCCACTTCCCCTAACAACTGAAACTGTTAAATCAAAAGGGGAAACTCTGGCAAATCCTCTCACGTCTCCCCCATGGATCCTCTGCCAATCACCCTCATACCTATAAAGACCTCTCTTGGTGCCTATGTAAATATCTTCGTCAATCTCCCCAATAGTCCATACTGTATCATTAGAAAAAACCGCTGAATCGGCTGTAACTTCTTTACAACCCCAACTTCCTCCAGCCCATATAGAATTACCAGAAACAAAAACAGAATAGGTCTCTCCGGAAGAATCAATCATAGTCGTATCTTCGAAATTAGAATCAGATTTAAAAACTCCTCTACTGGTTCCAAGTAAATAGCAGGTATCAAGAGGAAGAATTTCAAAAACCTGAAAATTATAATCTATTTGTTCAACTCTACTCAGATTCCCAAAATAGTTTAAGTCGAACCATTGAACACCTCTTTCTCCTCCGAGTATGACTTTGTTCCGATCCAATCTAATACAATAGGGATCAATGTCCCCGAAGAAAATAGGATTAAAGTCTTGAAAATTTATCACCGTAAGATCTTTATTTAATATCGTGATACCGCCTTTTGATAAAACAAAAACTGAATCTCCTTTTATAAAAAGGTCCTTCGTCTCGTTACTCGGAAGACCGGAAGTAGAATTTACTGAATTCCAGCTGCTATCCTGAGGGTTAAATGAAACCAATCCGCCGTCGTCAGTAGTCATATAAATATGATTTGAATACGCACTATTATTAAATAAATCCATTCTCAAATGAAGGTCTCTTGTGTTGATTGTTAAGGAAAGCAAAAGCAAAAACAGAAACAAAATCCCTCCTTATTACGTATTATTTTTTTTAACTTTTTGCCACATCACCTCAAGCTCCCGAACCGAAAAATCAGTCATATCTCTATTTTTTAAGATTTTTTCAAGTTTATGGAAACGCATCTCGAATTTATTATTCGCTTTCTGCAGAGCTACTTCCGGATTGATATTTAGAAAATTGCCAAGATGGGCTACCGCAAAGAGTATATCTCCTAATTCTTCTGTTTTTTCTTCCTCATTTTTCGAATTCTTAAGTTCCTCAAGCTCTTCATCTATTTTTTCAAATACTCCTCCGATTTCCTCCCAATCAAAACCCTTTCTTGAGGCCTTTTTCTGAATCTTAGATGAACGCAACAAAGCAGGCAAACCTCTCCCAACCTTCCATTTTTTACCCTTTCTTTCGTCCCAATTCTCCAACACTTCTTCTGCGGAATTTGCCAACTCCTCGCCAAAAACGTGAGGATGTCGCACAATCATCTTTTTTGAGACTTTTTCAAATACCTTATCAAAAGTTGTGTTATTCTCTTCCAATACAACTCCCATCATAAAAACGGTAAGAACAACATCACCAAATTCCTCAATGATATTTTCTAAATTATCTTCCGTTATCTCCGCATTAAGCTCATAAACTTCTTCTAAAAGCTCGGGAATGAGGCTTTTAAGAGTCTGCACCCTATCCCAGGGACATTTTTTTCTTAGAGTTCTTACCAGTTCCAGAAAATCATCCATAAAAGGAAAGATAAGCGGAAAATCTTATATGTCAACTTTGTTTTTTCACCTCCTACCACCCCTCTCTTTTACCACAGAGTACACAGAGAAAAATAGAACACACAGAGGACACAGAGATGAAAAACTATATTTTTGTTTTTTTAAACCCACCTCCCAACACCAAATATTTAGACAGGATAAAAAAAGGATTTACAGGATTTTTTTGCTGTTTTAACTAAAACCTAATTTAGCCACAGAACACACAGAGAACAAAAAACCCAACCCACCTCAATTTTTAATTTTGTTTTTACTAAATCCCAACCCCCAAACCCAAAATCCCAATTTTACTAATTTACAGTTAGGACATTTGTCCGGTTAGGGTTGTTAGAAGAGATATTTTCATTTACAATAGTTCACAAAGGAGGGAGAAATGGAAGCCCAAGCTCTAAAGCGGATAGAGTCCAAAACCAGAA
>Ga0307430_1000285_pt1 | contig 48275 bp, 69 predicted proteins | sample SalMarWE160130MG_FD_202159 | JGI IMG/M metagenome (GOLD analysis project Ga0307430, IMG submission 202159) | Salt marsh sediment microbial communities from the Plum Island Ecosystem LTER, Massachusetts, United States - WE1603-130 | ecosystem: Environmental > Aquatic > Marine > Intertidal zone >...
ACCTGATATCTTAGCCGCTGCCGGTCTTTAGGTGGTTAAGACAGCCTCAATTTATAGCCAAGTTAGCGTCCCTGGCAGGATTCGAACCTGCGACCCGCTGCTTAGAAGGCAGCCGCTCTATCCAGCTGAGCTACAGGGACACGAAATGGTCGGCGGATTTGACAATCCTCCTTTTTTAGCTTTGCAATCAGCATTATCATAGTGTAAATCTGTAAGAACATTTAGGCAATATATGGTAATATATTTAAACATCTCAAAAAGCAGCCGCTCTACCTGAGTTGATTATTTTATTTTCTAGCTTCGCCTTGAGTTGAATATTTTCTCTTTGTGTTCGCCGGTAAAACCTGCATTGACAAAATGGTAATAATTTCATACACTATGTGGGCAGAGCCCTTAATCACTGTTAGAGGAGGATTGCCCGTCCGCCTTTTGTGAATCGGGGCTCTGCCTTATCTCCTTCTCATAGCGCTTGGCTAAATCGACGATGGTCTTCTGCATATCGGGTGGAAGATTAGGAAAATTACCTAATTCCGGTTCTCCTTCGTCGAAGCTCAAATAAAAATTCAATCGAAGTCTGGGCAAGACCAGAACACCGGTCGACGACCTCAAGCTTCTCATGCCCGGTTGACCTGCTTTAGTAATGAAGCTGGTCAATTGCTCTACTATCTCAAGTTGCCCGGGATCAAGGTGACTGAGTTGATCAATCACCCGGGCCCTGGGTTCACTCGTTCCTGCTTTATTCCCTCCGCTTCGATAGCCGCTAAGACCGAGCAGTAGGTCATTCAGTTCCGCCCTTTGCTCGTCATTATTACCAAAACCATCAGCCAGCTTTACAATAGTTGCCGCCGAAGGTCGGCCGCCGTTTATAATATCGGAGATAGTGGCGTGACTTAGACCTACTTTAGCAGCTGCCTGCCTGACTGACAGGCGCTCCTCTTTGCATCTCTCTTTCAACCAGGTTCCCAGGCCTTTAGCTCCGTTGTTGCCGTTAGTAATTGGGCTCCCTCGTTTCATGAACTCCCCCCCCCAATTATTTTTGACTTATATTTTATAGCTTCGTTCTGCCTAATGGTGTTCGTACTTTTTGACATTATAGCACCCACAATTAACAAAAGCAAGCTATAATTTGTAAAAAAGGCGTAAGAATATATTGACATTGTGGTAGAATATATTTAAACTATGCTACTGTGCGATTTATATTTTGGGGGTGAACTATGCCGCATCAGCATCCATTGTTCGAAATATACACGAGGAGCCATCTCAATAAGGCCACGGGTTATTCCAAGGTATATCTATGCCGTGTGGCTAGCGGCAAAGTCCCCTTAACTCGTGCCTTTATTGACAGAGTCTGCTTCAAGCTGAAAGAGCCTGCCGAAAAACTGTTTTTACTCGATGCTGCCGGTTTAACCACCGACGGCGAACCAAACCACAACTAATTCCAGTCCTGACACCTAGAAAAACGGGGAGGCGGCATTATGCACGAAGAAGTCCACGGCCTAAAGTTCTGTGTTATCTGCGGCACATCTTGTACCGATGGCAGGACTCTTACCTGCTCTCAAAAATGCCATGACGAGTTGGTGTCTAACCTGATTGCCAGGTTCGGTGAATTCAAGAAAGTCGTCCGGGCGCCCACCGGCGTGGCTTACAAAGTGCCCACCAGGGATATCCTTGAGAAGGGAATCAGGGAACAGGACCTCGACCGGTACCCGCTCTGGGAGGAACATTAATAATGGATATCAAGAAGATACAGGCTACGCCCCCAGAGGGAAAGACGAGGGGGTTAAGTTTCGAGGTGCTTCCTCCATCCGGCACAGACTTGACTATTCATAAGTTCCACGAAAGTGGAGGATTCTTCGTGCAGTTCGCAAATATGTCCCGAACTAGCATAGAGAACGTATTTTACGTAGAGGCGAAACAGGCCATATTTGACTTTCCTAAGCTTCCCAAATTCATCTCAGTAAAAGGCTATATAACCAGGGAGGAACTCTCTGGCGAAAGCGTGTAATGGGTATTAAGCGCGGAGGAGATTTTAGATGGAATATTTCAACAAATTAAACAAGGCTTGGCGGGATGGCATCAACGGGAGAATCCAAGATTGTGACGGTGGAGAACGTCCCGAGGTAGCCGCCGCCTATCGAGAAATAGAGGCTAAACATCTCAGTGAATGTAAGATACCGCGAAAGCCCACAAAGGCCGATCTGGAGGAGATTAGTGTCAGTTATATTGATTTTACTACTGGGTGGAACGCAGCGGTGGACAGGCTTCTAAAAGACCAATTAGCGGCTATTTCCTCTTGGGTGAGAGCGCATGGGGAGCTGACTGACTATTCAGATCTGGAGAACAATGATTACGAGGCATATATAGTAAAAGCGAGTGAGCTCGTTACACGTGAAGGAGAGGAATATGCCATATGTAGCCGAGCATAAAAAATCATGCAAGGATAAAGACCGCTACATTATAGCACGGGAGGTAGTAGAGTTTGAGAATAGGGCTGGGTCCATCCTTGATAATAGTGACCGAGGAAAAGTCATTTCTGTGCGGTGTGCCAGTTGTAATGCTACTGCGAAGTGAAAGATTAGCGTATAAGAGAGGTTAAACGTGAAGGGTAAAAGGCAACTCGCAAGGAGACTATTAATCTCCATGCGAGTTTGTTCACCGTTTTGGGAGGTAAGCCATGGACCCAACTAAGTGTTCAAACCCTACCAGGATAACCAACCTGGAAGATATCATCAACCTCTTAAAAGGGCAGGGAGTCGAAGAAGTCTATGTCGAGGTAATTGACCCCGATAATATTTGCTTTACCTCGGTTGAGGATATGAAAGTCTATGCTATCTGTTATTCCAAACAACTAGAGAGGTAAACCGATGGATACGGCAGCCGCGGTGCAGGCATTCCTCTACAACCGCCGGTCGCTCAACCGGCGGCCGACGACAATCAGATGGTACGAGCGAAACCTCAAGCGCTTCATCGATTTTTGCCCAAAGCTGCCCACCAAGCCGGAGCCCCTGGAGCAGTTCCTGGCCGAGGTCGTTCCGAACGAGCAGGAACAGACCAGGCACGGCTACTATCGCACTCTCAAGGCATTATACTGCTTCACCTGCCGGCGGCGCCGTCTCCTCAACCCGATGGACTTGATTGACCCGCCGGCCAGGCACAAGAAGATCAAGCCCAGCCTCACGGCCCGGGAGCTGATGACGCTGCTGACAAAACCTCCCGGAGTGAGGGGCATGGCGATCCTCACTTTCTTGGTCGATTCCGGCTGCCGTGCCGGCGAGGCGGCGTCTCTGCGCAGGCAGAATATATTCGACGGCTACGTCGTGGTGGATGGGAAGACAGGGCAGAGGTTTGCCTTCATCTCCGAGGAAACACGCCGGCTTCTGCTCAACCTGGTGGCCATCAACAACGGCCGGTCTGACTATGTGTTCCTGGGACAGAGAGGGGCCTTGACTACCTCCGGCATCTACCGCGTTGTCAACAAGCATCTAAGAGCAGCCGATATCACCCCTCCCAAGATGGGGCCACACCGGCTCCGCCATGCCTTCGGCAAAAATTACATCCTGAACGGCGGCGATACCCGTTCCCTCCAGGAAATAATGGGGCATGAAAATATCTCTGTCACAGAGGAGTACGTCGAACTCTCCCGGGAAGAGATTCAGGCCAAGCACCACCGTTTTACGCCCTTGCGGTCGGCGCATGGCGCCGCCCAGAGCAGCATGTTTACTGACGATGCGGCCCGCAAGGTCTTAGAGGAGGCTGAAGAGATACTATCAGAGAGTCAACCGCCAAATGCATAGCAAGGAGAAAGGCTGATGCTTGGAATTGAGATCATAATACTGCTTCTCCTCATATTCCTGATAGGTCTGGAAGTGGCGAAGCTGAGGTTTTAGTGTGAGAGAGTTAGTTACACTCCCAAGCGAGCTACTGCGGTTGAAGTCGGAGCCGGTAAAAATAATCGACTCCGAGATTAAGGCGCTGGCCGGCGATATGACGGAGTTTATGCGCCTTCACCCCAGCAAAGGGCTGAAACCGGTGGGCCTGGCTGCCCCCCAGTTGGGCGAGCTGGTCAGGGTACTTGCTTTCTACCCCAGCCCGCAGTCTGAAGATAAAGATATCCAGGTCCTCATCAACCCCGAGCTGGTCTATGAGAAGGGCAGCCGATGGCTTGATGAGAGTTGCCTCAGCATACCCGGCAGAACATTCGTTCTAAAGAGGGCCAAAATAGTGAAGATCCGGGGACTCACCCCGGCTGGTGTTACCAGGACTTTCCGCGGCCGGGAGCTGCTGGCCCAGATTTTTCAGCACGAGATCAACCACCTTGATGGTATCTTAATTGACCAGCTGGGTAAGGAGAAGGGGATAAAGTGAAGATTCATGGTGGCAAAGAGGTGAAGGATGGCTCAAAAAGCGAAGTGCGACAAATGCAAGATTAAGTGGAATATTACCGAAAAGGACCAGACCCCACTCAGTGAGCTCGAGTGCCCTTACTGTCATGGGCCGGTAACACAGATTTACTCTCCCTGCAGATATCCCTTGGCCAAGGGGGAGCCTATCCTCAAATAGGTGATAGGCAAAAATGACTCAAGGATAAAGGGTGAAGTGACAATTTATACTTTACATTTGGAGGTAACCGATGGAGATTAAGTGGACTTGCCATATCTGCGGAGAGCTCAGGCCTGACGACAAGATATCAGTCCTTACCAAACCATTGATTATCAATGGCCAGGCCGCCGGAGAGCAAAATATCCGGTATTGCAACGATAAGGCCGATTGCGCCGCCGGAGCCCAGGACTTCGAGCACATAAAACCGATCCAGACGGAGGGTTAAAACATGACCACTGACGAAGCAAAGGATTTTTCCTTATTTAAGGAGAAGTGGCCTAAATTCCAGTAGCGGCGTTGCGGCGTGGAGCAGAGGTCAGCTCGTTAGGCTCATAACCTAAAGGTCGGGGGTTCGAATCCCCCGCCGCTACCAATAGAGGAGGTACCGATAATGTTCTTAAGGCAGCTACTGATTAGAAAGGAAACCTTTGACGCTGCAATTCCGGTGCTTAAGATCGGCTGGGACCGGTTACCGAATCCTACACAGGAAACCCGCCAGGTGTACCAGGCACCGTGTAAGGCCCACCGGTTAATCGCCAGAAACATCTTAGGCAAACTCTTATTAAAGAGGAGATGGAAGCGCGGTAACTTTGGTGGTCCAGCTGCATTCAGGAATAACGGCGTCATCCTCGAGATATACCCGGTAGCAATAAAAGGAGAAACGGGATAATGCCATACGACAAATACTGCAACTGGGACGTGAGCACGCCCATAGCGATGTCTAACCTGAAGGAGCAGGTGCTTAAGGATCTGACGGAGGCCCAGGATTTAACTGACAGCCTCGAAATCCTTGACAGCTTTGAGGCCGCTGTAGAGAGAGCCCACACAGCGGAGCTGGCCGAACATTTCTCTAATCAGATTCTCCTTCTAGTGCAACCATTCCTGACAACGGCCATCCAGGGCAAGCTGCCGGCATCAAGGCCGGTATCGAGGCCCCGAATGGCCCGACAACCTTAAGAAAGAGGGCAGCCATGCTTGAACGAGACGAAGAACCCTGTGACCATCAATGAGACAGTGACAAGGATATCCGGCTTCACCATGTACGGCATTAATAGAAGGTGGGCGTACCGGTTTCTACGCTGGCTAGCCACAAAGCTAACGAATCTCGGGGAGTAAGAAATGAGGCGAACTACCGCCCGGGGGAGAGTATTCCCCCAGTTTTACTCGACCGACCGCCGTTATGCCCGGCTGTCGGTTAAGGCTATTGCCTTATACCCTCTTATATGGGCAAACGGCGACGACCAGGGCCGGATCTGCGGCGACCCCGAGGAAATCAAATACACCTGCTGCCCCAATGTTGACCACATCACCAAGGCCGAAGTCCCCCTGCTGCTTGAGGAGCTGGCGGCGCAGAAACTTATCCTGCGCTACGACTCTACGAAAGGCCCCACCATCCAGATGCTCGACTGGTGGGAAGTACATAGGCTACAGTGGGCCTGGCCGTCAGACTACGCACCCCCGGACGGCTGGCAGGACCATCTTCGTTATAAAAAAAGCGCAACAGAAGTAGTGACCCTTAACTGGCCTGTCTCACCTGAGACCTCGGACACTGCTCAGGTGAGCAATAATTCTGCCTCAGGTGAGCAAGAGCCTAAAGGGTTCTTACCAACTCCTAAAAGAATAAGAAAAGGAAACAGAATAGGAATAGGAAATTCACCTGAGACCTCGGACACTGCTCAGGTGAGCAATAATTCTGCCTCAGGTGAGAAACCCTCGCCCTCACCAACTGGTTTCTGCACAGATAGAAATAAAATTTCTTCTCAGATGATAGAGCAATTCCGATACTGCTTTGGTCATGTTAAGGCGAAAGAGCCCCGAAAAAATATTCCGCGCGAGCCGGCCGCGAAAGAGCTGGCGCAGATGAGGGACCTGGTGGATGAATTGCTCGCCGGCGGCGGCGTGCCGCTGGATTATATCAGGCAGGCCTTCAGGGAGGCCGGCGGCCAAACCGAGAAATCAAAGCATAGTGTTAGCTATGTGGCTGCCATTCTGCGGGAGTTTCTTGGTAGGCCGAAGAACCGGTCGCCGTGATCAGCCGGCGCCTGGCAATATAGCCTGGGGGGTGGCGAAGCGAATACATCGGTGATTGGGGGTTTTCTCGAGAAGTCGCCCTGTACAATGCAGTCAAGCACACCGCTCCCCAGGTAGAAAGGAGGAGAGGGGTGACGGATTATCCGCGGTTCAAACTGTCTGAAGATTTCACGATTGACACCAGCGACGGGCGGGTTCAAAAACAGGGGCTCAGGATTGCCTTCATCGGTGAAAGCGGCTCGGGGAAGAGCTGGGCCATGGCTCTTATCGCTGAGCAGGCAATTGAGCAGGGCCTGCAGGTGGTCTTTATTGACCCCCATGGCGAGTACTGGACCTTCGCCGAGAAGTTCCCCGGGGTGATTGTTGTCGGTGGGGAAAATGCCGATCTCCCCCTGGTCGAGGACGCCATCGATATCTACGCTGAGGCATACCGCCAGGGTAAGATACTCGATTTCAACCTGAAAGAGGTATTTACCGACGAGGAGGTCTACGGGCGGATGGTGGAGAAAATCCTGCGTGCGCTTTGGAAGGCTCAGGTCAACGAAGCACGGCCGGCCATCTGGCTCCTGGAAGAGGCGCAGATGGAGTGTCCCCAGGAGAAGAGCGCCGACGTGATGCGCCGGGTGGGCCTGGTGAAGGGGATCGCCACCGGGGGCAGAAAGTTCGGGGTGCAGCTCATCCTGGGAACACAGCGGCCGGCCGAGTTGCATAAGACGCCTCTCTCCCAGTGCTGGATAAGGGTCTTCGGCAAGCTCACCGAGAAGCTGGACCGCGATGCGGTCAAAGACTATATGAGGCCGGTGCCGCCGGATTCTCTCAAGTCCCTGGCCACCGGCGAGTTCTTTGTCTACGGGTGGGCGTCCGAGCCGTTCCGGTCGACAATCACCAGCCAGAGGCTCACCCGGCATGGCGCCGAGACCCCTTTGCTCGCCCCCATCGAGAGGGTGGAGGTGTCTGAGCGTGCCTCAATCGATGACCTGCGCCAGTTGGTTGAGAAAAAGCTCAAGGACAAAACGGAGGAGCGCACCGAGGTTGCCGTCTTGAAGGGGAAGCTGACCGCCGCCGAGAAGGCGATAGAGCAGCTCAAGGAAAAGTCAAACATCGCCGACGTGCTTAGAGAAGCCGCGGAAAGTATGGCCAGGGGCGGCCAGGGCAAGGTTCCGCCTGAAGCCATAGCCCGACTTGAGGAGCTGGAGCGCCGGGAGGGGGAGATCCAGGAGCTTGAGGCCAATCTAAAACAGGCCAAGGATAGAGTGTCCGACCTGGAGGGCCAAGTCAAGGCGCTGGCCGGCGTCCAGGAGGGGGTTGATACCCTGCGCAGGGGTTTTGCACTGCTGGGGCTTTCCTCGGACGGCACCGCCGTTGACATCAATCGCATCACGGCCGAGGTGGCCAGGAGAATACCCCAGCAGGGGACGAGCTACACCCTGGAGCCGCGGGAGTTCATTCTTAAAGACTACCAGCAGCAGGAGGTAGACCGCATCTTGAAGGCTGTCTCCGAGCTTACCCCTGAGCAGAAGGATCTCCTGCGGTTTATTGCCGGCGTCGGCCGGGTGGAGCGCCGGGAGGCGGCCAGGGCGGTTTTTGCCCACTCCCCGAGTTCTTTCTCCAACAGGGCATGGGCCGATAGATGGAACCGGGAGCGTTTGATTCCAGTGGCAAACACAGGGGCTGCTATCTGGGACTCCAAGCATGGCATGATTATCTATTGTCTCCCGGAAACAATTAAACGCCGGATGGAAGTCTACCGGCCGACTCCCCAGGAGGTTGAGCAGGTGGTGGCCGCTGCGGAAGTTATTTTTGCCAAGGGGGTGAACCAGAATGAGTGATGAAATCACGGGCCCGGGGGATAAGGTGACCAATGTCAATGTGGACCTCGGCCCCCGGATGATAATGGCCGGTAACGAAGTCTTGGGCACCGCAGACAATATCTCCATCCTCGTATCTGAGGCAACAAGGGAGGAGCTGGAGAAGCTGAAAGCGGCCAATGAGGTAAGGCTGGTGAAGATGCTGAGTGAGGGTACATGATGGAACTTAAAGAATATTCCATCAAAGTAAATCCGTTCGAGGCCGGGGTTCTACTCGCCTTAATAATCACGGCAGAACAGGAGACAAAACAACGCCTCCAAGGGGTCTATGAACAGCTGGTGGCTTTTAAGAAGAAAGCCGAGGAGGAAGCTGGTGTCAAGAAAGAAGTTATTCCGGGAGGTCTCCTCAGGATTACAGATAAGGATGGCAACGTGATTGTTAGGGCTCCACTTCCGTATGAACTGGAGGGAAATTGAGAAATGATCTGGATAACTCAATGGTTGTGTCCTGAACGGCACTGTGTTATTGCCGTCGCCTGGGATGACCAGGAAACGACCGCCGAGGAAGCCGAGCGGCGGGGTGAGCAGGCCTTCACACAGGGTATTAACCGGTGGTGTGGTATTTGCGCCGGCAGCCTTCACATGGAGCATGGGCGTACCAGGTTTAACACGATGGATGAGGCTCTACCTCGTATCAAGGAGATAGAGCAAGCCAATCTCCGGGCACGAAGTATCATAGGCGGCAGGTTTTGACTAAAGGGGAGGTAACATAAAAAAGATGAAAGTTAATCTTCAAGTCAAGAGTACACAGTTGACTAAAGAGGACCTCCGCCTACTCCTTCAGGCTATCCGTGACTGTGAACAGAAGAACTTTAAGGATAAGGAGATATTCGTAGGGGCGGAGGCGCCTGAGTTAACCGCAGACGAAATGGCCGAAATCGTGAAGAGTATAAAACCGCCGTTCAATTACGGGCCGGTTATCTTCAAACATGTCGAGGAAGAGACGTGACAGAGCAGTTCAAACTCCAGCCATGCGACGTTCTGGTGAACGTTAACGACCGTGACGATTGCTTTTCCAGAATAAAGCGGTGGGGCATAGGTCCCTATGACCACGTTTTTCTCAACCTGGGGGAGATGGGGCTCTACATCTTTCGTAAACAGCAGGTCAGGGTACTGCTGGTGCCGATGATATTCGAGAGTGTCCCGAGTCAGGGGGTGTGCCTGCGGCAGCTTTCCGAGAGATACGGCGAGAAGGTCGCGGTGATGCGGCTGAAGTCGGCGCATGATCGGAGGAGGATTCCTTACGTTCTGCTCGCCGCTATCGACCTGGCCAGCGACAACAAGGCCCGGTACGACTTTATCTGCATCCCGCTACACATAATCCCCAGGGTCTTTCACGAGAAGTTCGGCATGCCGATACCGGGGAAATACCACCGCAACGAGCAGCACGTCTGTAGCGAGGGGGTTCAGGTGGTCTTCATCCGGGGCGAGCTGCGTGATATACTCGGGCCTCTTTGCACACCGCCGCTGCCGGGCGATTTCGTCATTGACAGCCCCCTGCTGGAAGAGGTGCAGCGGGGCGTTTTATGTCCGGAGTGGGTTTAACCTATCCCTATAATCTCACTTATTATCCACCATACTGCTGCGGCGGCCACCGACAGCCCTATTACCCAGGCCGGTTTGACCAGTTGGTTTATCCTCGAATTAACCTTGTCGGCCATCATCCCAAAGGCAGCCAGCGTGACCGCCTTAACACTGGCCTTGAGACCCTTCTTGCCGACTTCATCCATGGCCTCGCGCACCATGCTATCGAAGAGGCTATTTGAATTTCCCATATTCACCTCTGGGAACCAGCGTGTTCCTTAACTATTTTTCTTCCTTTTTCTTCCCTGCGCGCTCACCGAAGTAAAAAGCCATGATGTTGGTAGCCGCAGTCACAATGATGCTCACGACGGCTAGAACGGTTACGATAATAACCAGCGCTATATCCCTGTCGATAAACTCAACGGCGGGAGGGAGAAGCCTGGATGCAACTATAGCGCCGATTATTACTACTGCCGTCGGGAAGATAAAGGCGAGATAGGGCCGGATCGCTCCTTTTACTATATCGAGGATTTCTTTAGCTGTCATCTGAGCCTCCTGCCTCTGAAACTATCCTGTTATATTGATCGCATCGGGTACCGCCGCGGCAACTGGGACCAGCTCCTCAAGCCTCCAGTTTAGGGTCACAATCTGGCCACCAACTCTCGTTTGACCACACCCCGGGTCGTAGACGAAGTAGATGGCGTTCCAAGCCACCACGCATAGGTCATGTAGCCCAGCAACGCCTTCAGCCGGGACATAAACAGTGGTTACGGCTTCGCCGCTACCATCTGTGAAATAGCACCCGCTCAACCCCCCCCATGACCAACAGGTGATTTCGACTCCGGGATGATTACTTTCGTAGTGTTCTTCTACACTTCCTGTAATGATCTCCCCGCATGTTGTGCACTGCAAGGCTTTAACCTGCAGGTCGCTACTCAGGTGCGCATCTTTCACGGTCGTTATTGATCCGCCGGCTGGAATTCTTATCCAGCGCTCATCACCCGCTCTTGGGACACCGTCAGGGTCGTAGACGAATGCCATGTTACTGAGAGTATTTTGCCCCCTTGCATCGTAGGGTTTTTGCCAGCTGGTGGCATGTGAATAATCGCCCTCGATGGCCGATGATTGCAAAAGCAACCGAAAATAGAGGAGTTCCTCCGCATTGAAGCCCTGTAATTCACCTTCGAGAAACCCGAACTCCCCCCCGGCCAGTTTCCCAAAGGCATAGTCCGGCTTAACCCAGACATCGGAATTAAAGGGGTTGGCAAAGGTGATACTGATGGTAAACGTGTCTCCCCAATAGCCGAGGCCAAGGCTAGTCTCGTATTCATGCCGAGCGGCCGTTAGGGTGGTCGGGCTGACATTTATGCCTGTAATTTCAAGACCAACCAGGGCGGTCGAGGCGATTACTATGTCCTCTGTGCCGACGAAGGTGGCAATAACGACCCCCCCGGAGTTGACCTTGATGTAGACGGGATACGTCCCCTCAGTGCTGGGCATGGTCACCTGGAACGTCATGGGCTTAGACTGCCCGGCGTCAAGGTGGAACGAGGCCGATGCCTTCTCCTCCCAGCCCTCCCCCATGCAGAGGATGGCCTCGAAGTCGAACCCCACCGACTTCGGGTTGGAGAAGGTTATCGTGGCCCCATGGACGCCACCCGGCTCAAATTGAGGCATAGCACTCCTTTCGCGGGGTTAGTCCCAAGTAATATCTGTGACTTCTACGGCCGGTGTGACGAATACACCTACATCCTCGGTGCCGATAAAGGTTATCAACAGGGTACCGAGGTGCTTAATCTCGAGGTAGACATGGAAGCTGTCATCGGGGATGGTCAGCTGAGGCATGTTCACCGAGAAGTCCACTGTTTTCGAGCCTCCGGCTGGTAGACTGAAGGCCTTCACTCCCGATGTGACGACTTTGTTGCCTATCGTCTTCCCCAGATACAGCTCAGACTCATAATCAAATGAAGATGTCTTGGGGTTGTGGAATAGGGCGTGGGCGACATGGGATGTTTCTGACTCAAAATCGGGGTCTTCCATCACCAGCTCCCTTACTTCGATGTGCCCATCCTCTCCGTTCGCTTTGCTTAGATTCATCTCCCTACCTCCTCATTCTAATTTTTTATACCAGGGCCAGTACATGCCGAGTAGCCTCGGCAGTGGCGGTCCCTCGTTGGGTGGCATTGGCAAGAAATCCTCAAATTTGGTCCCATAGTGCTCCCTGTAGGTTTCTTCCGAGGCAAGCATAACCTCGACCCGGCTGGTTTCCTGGATCACTTTCCCTGTACCATCAACCAGCTCCAGGAGGAGCATCCTTAGCCCGAAGGTGTAGTCGTATTCTGATACACTGAATGACACCGTGGTGAAGGCTGGCTCAACCCCCTGCGCCGGGAGGTAGAAGGCCTGAAACTGCTGGGAATCGGCCATAAAGCTCAATATGTCCTCGCTGGCTACGATTCCATCCGGGCTGAGGAAGTAGTAGCTTATGCAGTACAGTCGTTGCTCATCCGAGGGGTTGATCATCTCGACATAGGCAGATACCTCGGCATCAGGGGTATACTTTACCATCTCGGGCAGGTCCCAGCTTATCTTGCCAAGGTTCTCAGCTCCGGCCGGCGGTGGGACAGGGTAGGTCGGTATTTGCAGGGAGGTAAACACTGGCCGTTTTGCCACTACCCGAGGTAAGGCGATTACCGGGTGGGCTATACCAACTGGCACTTTAGCCATCCTGGCTATCTTTACTCCCATTGTATGTCAATCTCCCCTATCGGTGGTTTGTCAGGGTGAGCCTCTGCTACATGGCCAATCAACTCAGCAATGCTGCCAAAGCTATCATCGCAGTAGGGGCATTCATATGCCCCGGCCGATGGCGGCTCCTCAGGTTCCTCTTCACCCTTATACCACGGCCAGAGAATATTCAAGAACTGTGGCAGGGGAGGCCCTTTGTCTGGTGGCATTGGTGCCCACTTTTCTGAAAGCTCATCTCCCATTTTATTCTCCCTATTCAGGTGTCTTCTTGCGGAACCAGTGCTGGGCGACCAAGGTGTAAATCCATTTCATTACCTCAGACATACTCAATCTCAACCGTCCTGAAGTAGGCGTTGGTTGCGACGTTAGTAACGCAATACAACACCTTTACCTCTACGCTATCCCCACCCTGTAGGGCTAGTATCCCAGCTTCCGTTAGCAGCCAAAAGATTATGTCATCAGGAGCCCTAGCGGGGGCAGTTGTCTTGTTCGCCACTGAACCGTTATGGGTATTGTAAGGTTCATTGTCAACGGCTCCATAGATAACAAAATCTGCGGTCATTGGTGGTACGTTGAAACCTTGAGCCGTGCGAGCATACACCTTCATCCTTACTACCTGCACCACCTTATCAGGTAGCCTGAGCCATGTCCGAGCCATTTCAGCGGCAGCATTTATTAAGAAACCGCTGTCCTGCGGGTCTGTGCCGTCTACAAAAGGGACAACATAGACATTTAACTTAGTCCCTGTCCCAACATCATTGAATGGGGCTGTGCTGAATCCGTCATTATAGAGATCGTTGTCGATGACCAGGTTCTCATCACTAGCGGCGTCGCTTATGTTGATCCCATACCTGGGCTTGTTTGCCTGAGCTCCAGCACGGCAGGTGTTGGATTGAATATCATTATAATCCGACTCCTCCAGATAGATGTCATCATAGGTATTATCGGCATCTTGAGAGTTCTCAGTGCAGGTGTTGCCAATGATAGCTCCGTTATTACAATCCTCTATGCCAATTCCATGCAGGCCGTTCCCCTGACAAATATTACCAGTGATAGTATTGCCGTCGCAGTTCTTGAGGTAGATTCCGTCCCAGCCATTATCCTGACAGCTGTTCTCCGAGATGAGATTGTTGTCACACGAGTTATAGAGGTGAATTCCACGCCGAGTGTTCCCCGGGCAAGTGTTACCTGAGATGGTATTGCTGATGCTGCCGGTTGTGAGGTAAATTCCATTATAATTCCCCTGAAAGGTATTACCTGAGATGGTATTGTTGTCGGAGTCAGTGATAGGGATTCCGTGGCTAGAATTTCCGTTGCAGGTGTTACCTGTGACGGTGTTGTTGTCACTTGAAGCAGTGAGGTTGATACCTACTGCGCCGTTCCCCTGACAGGTATTGCCTGTAATTGTGTTATCGCTCGAACCATAGAGCTGTATACCATCTGTGTTCCCGATGCAGGTATTACCTGTGACAGTATTATTGCTGTTCGAGTCACGGAGGCGTATACCGTAGCCATTTCCCTGGCAGGTATTGCCGATAATGGTGTTGTTGTTGCTTTCGTGGAGGCGTATACCATCTTCAGATCCCCCCGTGTTCTCCTGACAGGTATTGCCTGAGATAGTATTGAAGTCCGAGTTCTCCAATATGATGCCATGATCATCGTTTCTTCTTGAGTAGACGTTCTGGATAATGGAGTAGTCCACATATCCGAAGTAAATGCCGACGTCACTAATGGCACCCCCATCTATTTGAAGGTCGGCAACGACTATCCCGGTTTTCTCGGTGCCGGCACCGCCAACGGCACTGATGAAATTCACGTTGGCGGTGGCAGTAACCAGGATGGTGTTTCTACCGCACCCCCTGATGGTCTGGTTGGAGTCGAGGTTGATGGCGGCCTCAATATGAAAGGTGCCCTCCAGAAGGCGGACCTCCCCGCCGGTTGCCGGCAGGGCGTCAAGGGCTGCCTGGATTTCCACATGGTCATTGACACCGTCGCAAACAAAGTCGGCCTGGGCTTTGGCTTGCAAAGAGGAGCCTAAAGCGGCGACAACAACGGTAGCTGTCCGTCCTGGGGAAACCTCGTCCAGGTATTTGGAGGGGTCAAGCGCCCTGAAATCTTGGTACACAGTTTAGAATTTCCTTCCTGTTGAGTCTATCTGATAAGTAGCGTGTGCCGGGGGGGCAGTGTCAATTACCTGGACGATAACTCGGGCATACTGGTTATTAAGGGCAATTCTCGCCTGTGCTGCTGGCGCCAGTGTGGCTGCCGCCACTTCAGGGAAGTCCTGCCCGGTGTAGTAAGCCCTAGTGTAGACCCTGTAATTGAGGCTGTTGACGGCGTCGGTATTGGTCAAGAGGATCGTCTTGTCGCTCATCTCCCTGGTATCCCAGTCCAGGGCGTCTGCCCAGGCATTGGTGGTGGTGCCAGTATCGGAATCCTCAACATACCCGGCAGGCTCCACACCTCTTATGGTATAAGGGCATCCGGCTACGACCGGCACGGGAAGCGGATGGGTAGTAAAATCCAAAGTATCGGCGGTGTTACTGTCTATCTCCCGGTGGTACTCAATGCCACCAATCTCAACCGCGACAATACTATGTGCCCATATATCGACTTGCCACCCTTTGGTATTGTCCTCTAAAGTTGTGAGGCCTCCGCCGGTGGCAACGCCCTGCTCCAAAGCTGCCCCGCTGGTTACTGGCAGGGGATTGGCGGCAGATATATCAGAGCCGCCGCCGAAGACAGCTCGAAGTAACCTTCTTACCACACTTTCAAGCATAATTAACCCCTTTATGTTTCCTCTTGGAACTATGGTGTCTTTCGCAGCTTTGATAGGTCATAAACGATGAATAGCTTGCCACATTTCGGGCAAATTATCCGGGTTGTCTCGTTTGGAACCTGATGCTTATATCCGCACCACTTACATTTCACGGTTTTCACTAATGGTAGGGCTGGCGAACCTACCTCCTCTAGTATACAAACAGCATCACAGCTTCCCAAGAGGTTACCTCCCCCCTTGTTGGTTATGGTTATATCAGCAAGGTGAGTAGTAGCCCCTGTGGGGTCTAATGTTGCGGTAGTAATACCTATGATTTTATTTTCATAATATGGCTGGCCACCTGATATAAAACTACTCCCGAGGAAGGCTGAATCAATATAATTCCTATTAAACACATCTTCGCTTAGTGCCGAAGCGGCAGCGATGAGTGTCAAAGTATAGCCTTCAGGAATGGTAAAAGGTAATGACAGGCCAGTCTCGTTATCAATCATATGAATCATTTCGCCTGGTGCTAGAGGCGATACTATTTGAGGGAATGTTCCACCTACACTATAGATGTCACCCAAATTCCACTGGTTGGTAATACCTCCAGCGAGGGCAGCTACGGTAATCGTGGTCACTGTATTAGTGGTGATGATGCCGGAGCTTCCATCGGTGACATTTACTATGATTAGCCCTACCAGCTCGTTGGTGACAAAGGCGGCGAGCGCATCTGTCATAACGGTGGGATTGGCTACCCCGGTATGTGCCCCTGCAGGTGATGGCGCAAAAACTAGGGCAAATATCTTGAGGGTTTGCGGATAGGTTAAACTGAGCCCTCTTCTCTCTTTTGCAGATGATACTTCTCTTGAGTAGTCAGGCTTACCTATGCCTCTTGTCTCAACAGGGAATATTTCGGCCATCACTCGACTCCTATAAGGGTTGCGGTAACGGTTATCGCATGAACATTTCCCCCGTCTGTATTCCTGACTATCATCCAGATTTCCTCGCCTTTCTCAACAGGCTCATCAACAGTGAGCACCGGGGTGGCGTCATTAAGGGCAACGAATGTATCTACTAAGTGAGGATAAATCCAGGTATCTCCGTGGCCGACGGCAACGTCCACGAGGGCGTTGCAACCGTCCGGCCAGTGTGGTATCAGCTGGACTATTCTTCCGGTCAGTGGAGAGGGCTTGAAAACCCTGGTACCTGAGTTGGGATCGAGAAGTACTCTTAAGTTGACGTCTCTTGTAATTACAGCCATAGGTGGCATGCCCTCCTTTTCCAACAGTCGATCCAGGGCAAGCTGAACAGCGGCGAGCTGGTTGTGAACGTAGTCCACCCGCTCGTCAATAGTAGTCAGCTCCTCAAAGGGGAGCCTGTATTTTGGATATACCATAATGCCTCCCCTTAGAGCTAATTAGGATGATAAGCTACAGACGCAATGCAGTTAGGATCAGGTGTTGCAATAGTTAGCTCCATCTGCCCAAGAATCTCGATGTCCTTGAGCTCGTCTCGGATGGAAACACAGGCGTTCATAGACACGTTTATGCTCAGGCGCGTCGGGGTTTGCACCGCCGGGACCGGAACTCCATTGGTAACAGATGGCGTAAACCGGTCCTGCACTGTGATAATCGCATCTTGGGCACCAAGGACATTATCTATCATAATGAGAGTGGGCTTCAGCTTGGCGTTCCTCTTCTCGGTGGCAAATACCGTTGGGCTGGCTGCCATGGCTAATGATAAACCGGGCATTTCTACCTCCTTACTTTATATCAGCTTTACCATCGAAGCTCAGTATAGTATGGGATCTTTTTTGCTTTACCCCGCTGCTCTGGTGTCAGCGATACCTCTTTTAGATAACACTTGTTGACGGTTAAGCCGAAAATACACTTCTCATGGTCGGCCCCACCAACGGCAGGCGGCATCCCGGTGTCAACAAAGGTTCTGAGGATAAGAGGCTCCAGGTCTTTTACGAAGTACATAAAGATTCTCTTATCATCATAGGGGCTGTCTTCTGGTTTGCTGGCGCCGAGATAGCGCAGGGTAGGTGAGACAACGTTGGGTACCATCCCTCTCTGTTCAAGCCGATGGACATACTCACCAGCCGGAATATAGAAGTGGACCAGGTAGTTGCCCGGCTTGAAGCCGAGTGCTACTTCATAAAGGGTCCTGGTGTTCTCAGGGTAGATATTCTCGCCGTCGGTTGCATTTGAGAGGTCTACATCACGATAATCGCCAGCAGGGATGAGGTAGCTTAGGTCGTAGGGTACTTCGTTTGTCCTCTCGATCTGGAAGGACTTACCCTTTACGTGGGGCAATGTTTGAGGCCACACGTCGGTGAACCTGACAAAGAACCCATCCTGTAGGAGCTTTGGCTGGCCGGGTGATACGGTAGCCAGTGGGGTAGGTAAATACCTTAGCATAACTTACCTCCTTTTCTCTCCTCTCGCCAAGGAGAGTAAGTTTAGTTTCTGTGGGCGAGGGCTGAAACTCGCCCACGGCTTTTCACTATTCTGCTATTTAGGCAGGCTGTACAACTGCGCCGGCATCCAGGGGAACATAATGGCATTGCCATTTCATTTGACCGGTAACGCTATCGGCAGTGGTAATCAACTCAATAGCTCCCGGCGGGGCAATCCAGCCGTGAGTATTAATCCCGGTTGCAAGCAAGCCGCCGGCTAATCCACCAGCTATGGCAAGGCCTGCCTGTAAAATATCAGCAGGATTACCTGTAGGGGCAACCAGGGTGCCAACAGGATTAGAGTCCGGATCATAAGTTCCATCATCCAGAACTACAGCGGCACCAGCAGTTGGATTGATTTGTAGCTGAAGAGTATTCGCTACGTTTCCAATTAATACTGTCACCTCGCCGATTATCGATGTTATCAGGACATTACCCCCAACAACATTAAAAAGGGCTTCAGTGGCAGTCTGCGGGATAAGAGCCGCGGCTCTGTTTACCCTTTTACCGAGTGTGCCGCTAACCTCGGCCAGAAATAGCTCTCTAATCCATCTAAATATTGCTCCCATGTCTCTAATCTCCTTCGTTAGGTCTCAGCACAAAAAGTGCTGGCACAGCACCGATGTAATATTTCGGCGCTGGAAAACTGGGAACTGCGTTATTAAATCTTTAGCTAGTAAGCAATGCTCTCAGGCTTGAGCTCATTTTTACCCACAGCCCAATCGGTCTTAATTCGTCTTGGCCGGCCCGGTAATATTTGACTCTAACCCGGGCTGATTCTCTAGGGTAGATGAACAGCGGCTGCTTGAGTTCGCAGATGGGGCTGCCGGCAAAGGGATCTGTCAGTTCGAAGTCGAGGTTCTGGATGTTATACGCCTGCGCCAGGTAGTCAATCTGGACAGCATCCACACACAGTGCCGCTGCCGGGTCGACAAAGCCGACAAGGGCAAACCCCTCATCGACAGCCATTGCGAGCTCTGTGCCGGCTGCCACGCCAGCCGTGTCATCTTCAATGAAGTTGGTCGGGCCTGCGGCCGCCATAGCAGCAGTAATGTTCCTTATCCAGCTTGTCCTGTAGGTAGGAACGATAGGGAATATGTCCGGGTCTTGGAACTGCTCAGCCCTTAGCAAGAGGCAATCCAGTTGTCTGCCTGCGCCGACGGCGCCCTTAAAACCAGAGGCGGTCTCGACATTAACCCCCCTGACTAGGCTTACTAGGCTTACTGCGTTCTTGGCATACAGCGACTGGACATAGGGGTTCTGGAGCTTCAGGGCGATGTCGAGCTCGTCGGCGAAGATTTTGATGTCCAAGTAGTTAATCTCCGACATCTTATGCTCCTTACTCTCCCCGTTGGGGAGAATAGATATGAGCATCTCCTCCTGAATCCGTCCTGTCTCTTTATAGAGACCAGCGGCTTTTAGTGTTTCAGCAACTGATGTGTTGTTCATGTTATAAACCCCTCCTTGTTCTTACTTCTGGGAGTACTCCAACGGCAGGTGAAGGTATAATTTCCCGCATCCGTGCCGATGTGGTGGTTACCGGCACCATATCGGCCCTGGTGACATACGTGCGCCTGAGTCCCCTCAGCCCGGCTGGTCCCTCAGGCAGCTCGGGCACCGCGGGAAGGTCGGGGATTTCCATGGGGAAGTCGGGCAACACCGGGAGTTTGTTCGCCACCTCGGTCAGGGACGTTGAAAGCTTCGGCGCCCCCTCGGGCAGCTTGTCTTCTATCGCCGCCGGGAGTTTGATTGCCTGGATGAGAAACTGTGTCGGATTCTTTATTACCATAGCTCAGAGCCTCCTATTTCTTTAGTTGCTCCAGCGGTTGGTCAAGGGCACTCATGACGCCCTTGCCAACTATCTTAATGCTGCCAATGACCCCGTTGCTGGCGAAGTTGGTGACGCTATCGACAGCACCATCAGCAAGGCGGTCAGCTATGCGGTGGGGGCCTTCCCTCCCCGCGGCGACAGCAGCGAACGGTTTGTCCAGCCCGCCCATTACCGCCTTGCCTACGCCCTTGATCGCGTTGACTGCCGCGTTGCCGAAGCCGTTAACACCACCGATAAGGCCTTCGGCAATACTATCGACCATCATATGTGGCTTATCTCCAGGAAGTTTCATCTGTCTACCTCCTTCTGTGGGGCGCAACCCTCGCCAAAAGGGAACGGGGCAAGCGCTCTAACCTTTCAGCGAAGGTTGCTTGCCCCGTTTCCTCTGGGTAGTTGCTACCGTAAAGCAAAAGCTGGGTAGCCAAAACTCCTACGTCTCAGCAACTACCCAGCTTTATGTTGTAATTCTGGGGTAAAAAGGTGGATTTGTCAAGTGTTTTTCGCGATAATCATCCCCTCCTTTCCTTTTTCCTTCAACTTAAAATTGAGCCAGCGATCGGGAGAATAATAGGCGGCGGCGGTATCGGCAATATTATACTAAACCTTCGCCTTATCTTTGCGCTATCATCGCCGAGCAGGGTAGCGTTATCCCTGTTGAACTCAATGCAGGACTTTATCAGATCGTCCTCCTCCACCTCGGCGTTCTGCCGGTACCCCTCAAGCTCGATCTCGTGAGCTTCCTTCGCTGTTCTGCCGTCAAGCAAAGCGTTTATTGAATTAACCACCGGCATCAGGCAGGCGGCAGCCATCTTGTCCGACCAGGGAGTTAAGACTAATTCTTCGTCGCATACCCATAGGTAGTCGTCGGTGTAGCCGAGGTAGGCAACACAGCCATTGGCAACAAGATCAGGGCCGAGCTCGATACCGGTCTGGCACGAAAGTAGTTTTATCACTTTGCCCTCTACCTCTCTCGGGTCGTACTGGCCGACCTTGAGGAGCAGGGCTTCATTCTGGCCGGTAAAGGCGTCTGCTTCGCCGTGGCCCATGCCGATGATTACGTCGGACTGGGGAGCAGATAGTTGAAAGGGCAGCCTGCGGTCCAGCATCCCGTAGAGGGGAGCTGGCCCCAGCCGGGGTACAATATACCTCAGCAGGAACCCCGAGGCGCTCCTGGTGGGCAAATCAAAGTCGGCCATGCAGAGCGTTGCTGGCATTACTGACTTCTTTCTTTTAAGAATTTAGCTAGGGCCGCAGGCATAGGCGGCAGCCATTTCTTAAAAAGTACTGGAGCTAGAGTCTCATTTATTTTGGCACGAAGCTTAACGCCGCCGACTTCTTCAGGTAGCGGTGGTGCCAGTATGTTGACCAATTCGGTAAATTTCTTTTCAAAATCATCCGGCATCTACTTCTCCTTCGCCGCGACCCTTCTCATCAGTTCGAAGAACTCCGGGTTTTTCTCCAGCTCGTCGGGTATCTGGTCCACCGGTACGGCGTTGGGATAGGGCCTGGCTTTAGTGCTGAGGTTCACCAGGGTGGGCTTGGAGCCGCCCTTGCCCTCCCGCCTCTTGGCTTCCTGGTATCTCCGGAATGCCTCGGCTGCAGCTTCACTGTCGCCACGGCGCAGCGCCTCCTGATACTTCTGCCACTCCTCTTTACTGCTCATCTTCGTTAGCCAATCTTACTTATTCTGTTCAGTTGTAGGTCATATTGGTATATTCCCCCGTCAACAGCCGTAAAACTAGGGCTGTAATAGTAGTCTGAGGCCACAGAACCCCTGGCGAGGATAACTGCAAGGTAGCCGCCAGATTTTACGTTGCTAAAAGATATCTTGCTGCTCGGAGAGTACCACTTATAGTCGCTGACGAAACCACCAATTCCAGGGTCGTAATAGTAGCACGACCAGTAGTCATATGAACCGAAGTCACTGGGGATACCCCAGATGGTCATTTTGAAGCTTACCGTTACTTTGGTTACTGTGATGACATTATATTTGGTCGGGGTAATCACATCGGGCAAAGCCCCGGTAACCTTGGCGTAGAGGTCATAGATGCCGGCGCTTATGGCCGTAGATATGTATATCCGCGCCGTGGCGGTGTAGGCCTTCCAGCTCGTTGTTTCCGGAACGGAAATGCTCTCGGTATCGTAGACTATCTCGTCGAAGCCGAAAGTTCCGGCATTACCGATGGCCGCCCGGAGGGTGCCGGATTTGGCCGGGCCTTGATACTCGAATGAGCACTTGACCTGGCAGTAATCGCCGATCTGGACCTGGCTGTCATAGGATGATATTTTGAAATTCCTTATCTCCGGATTCGGAATTGCGGCTACTACCGTAATGACGCTCTCAAGGACTGGGCTGATCACCGCCGGCGTTACACCGTTGATCTTGGCGTAGAGATCGTAGGGGCTGTCATCAGGGTCTAAAGCGGAGGTGATGGAGATGTCGACGTAGGCGCTGTATGTCTGCCAGGAATCAGTTTTAGATATCGATATTGTCTTTGAATTCTTGAGTATCTCATCGAAGCCGAAGGTACCGTAGTTGCCGATGGCCGCGTAGAAGGTCTTGCTGACCGCTGGCCCCCGGTAGTCAAACTCAACCCTGACCCTGCACTTGTCCCCCACCTCAAGCGGAGAATCGTAGGATGTAATCTCTAGGTTCCTGAACTCCTCTTCCGCAGGGGCGCCGGTGACGTAGATTACGCTCTTGAGAACCGGGCTGATAATTCCGCCGACCTTCGCATAAAGGTCATACGGACTCTCGGCGGGGTCAATGGCGGAGGTGATGGAGATAGATACCTCACCCTCGTATTCAGTCGGTGTCTGCGATTCCGGTATACTGATGGTCTTCAAGCCTTTTAGTATCTCGTCGAAGCCGAAGGTGCCGTAGTTGCCGATAGCAGCGTATAGGGTCTGGCTGACCGCCGGCCCCTGGTAGGTGAAGCGCACCTTTACCCTGCAGCTGCCCCCCGCCTCTACCGGGGAGTCGTAATCAACTACCTGCAGGTCACTGAGTTGCGGCTCGCCGGCACCGACGATGGTTACGACATTCTGCAGGTACTCGGTCAAAACATCGCCACCGGTGATTCCCATAATCTTGCAGTAGAGGTCATAGCCGCTCCCCGGAGAGATGGCCGAGGTGATGATAATATCAATGGACTGCTCATAGGTTTCCCAGTCGTCGGACTGAGGCACGGAGAAGCTCTGCTCCTTGAAAAGGATCTCGTCGAAACCGAAGGTGCCGTAGTTACCGATAGCAGCATGGAACTTCCCGGATACCGCTGGTCCCTTGTGGCTGTAAACGAGGTTAACACGGCAGCGGTCGCCGATGTCCAGCTCCAAAACACCCGGTGGCGTGACCGGGGTACCACCGTTCTTGCTGTAGGAGACAATGTTGAAATCTTGGAACAGCTCTTCCTGCGGCGGTACCTCACCGGCGACTATGAAGGTGGTTTCAGCTGTAGCCACCGCCGGTGCCGGCGGCAATACAACTGAATCAATAGGTATGGTAGGACCGGCATATACCCGGACGCTCAGTGAAAACTCCCCCTCCCTCTGGAAGCCCTTGGCGAAGGTTATCTCGAAGTCGCCGCCCAGAGCGATATCGGTCGCCCTCACCTCGGGAGAGCCCCAGATGGGTATTATCTCCTCCCACCAGGTCTCGGGGTAGGTGGCGGTGGCTATCACCCAGATAGGGCCGACGAAGGGGATCTTCAGCAGGTTGACCTTACCCTTCACGATGAAGGGCTCGTTCATCCTCGGGGACACCGGCGAATAGCTTATGTCCGTCAGAGTGAAGAGCAGCCCTTCTCCCTCAGACAGTTGTACTATCTCTGCCATGATCAGTCTCCTTAGGTGATTTTCTGGCCGGTCACCACCTCGAACTCCTTCTTCAGTTCCGCTACCAGCCCGTGCTTGGGGATGGTCACCCAGGGCGGTTCCTCAATCAGGCGCTTTATCCCTCGACTGAAAAAGCCCGGCCAGCTGAGATCCCATGAGTCAGGGACAGGCGGCCCCTTCTCGGGGCTGTTCGGTTTGAGCAAGACCTCGGCTACCCTGAGACCGGTTATGCCCTTCGCCTTGAGTTCGGGGCTTATTATTGCTTTACTCGTCATATCGCTACCTCCGCCTTATCGGTAGTAATCTCGAAGGGGAGCAACCCCACCAGTATTTCTATCGCTGTCGGCTCTACCCTTTCGAGCGTCAGCCTCCAGTCATCTGTGCTGAACGGGCCGATGTGGTCCGTCTTCTCGATATAGTCGGCAGCGGAGTCATACTTCGCCTTAACATATATTCCGTAGAGAAGCGGCAGCGGCAGGCCGTTCCTCACCGCAAAGAGAAGATGCCTCTTGCTGTCGGAGACGTCGGTGCTGAAGTCGCCGTAGAAGCGCAGTATCGGCTGGGGAGGCCTGGCCAGATACTCGGCGGCCTTTTCGCCGAGGCTCTTGGGGCTGTCTGATTCCTTTAGCAGTATCATGAGAAACCCCTCAACTCTATCACGCCGTTTTCCTGAACCAGGTAGCTGTAGCTGTCGACCTGGTCTCCCGTGTTGCAGAGGTTGACGCCGTTCCGCTCCTCGATTATCGGGAGATGCGTGTGGCCAAACACGACGGTGTGGTGACCATTTTCAAGGGCGTACCTGCTGGCCCTTTCGTGAATGATTTCAATACCCTTGTGGTAGGCATCCTCCTCGGTACCGAGAATCTTGTTCAAGAGGAAGTAACCCAGCCCCAGCGGAAGCGTGAAAAAAGAGACATTGACGCTCCACCAGATGGGGTCGACCGGTGTGCCGAGGATGAAACTCTCCCAGTCGAACTCATGGCCGTGGCAGAAATAAACCCCGTCTTCGGCAAAAGGTTGTACTACTTCTATGGGCTCGATTAGTGAGCCAAAGAGGCCGATGTTCCAATCGTGGTTGCCTATGACCATCCTGGTGGGCTTTTTGGAGGCGATATCTCTAATCTTCTGGGTGATGTGCCGGTATGGCGCCACGGTAGCGAGTATGTTCATGTTCGACCACAGGAGTTCTCCCCAGTCGCCGACGATTACAAACTCGTCCGCATCGTCCTCAACCAAATCAAGGAAGCCCATGACGCGGTCGTAGTCGGAGGCATCGTTCCCGTTGTGGAAATCCGAGGCGATATAGCGCTTCAAGGCTTACCTCCATCACTTCTTCCAGGGCCACTTCAAGTTGAGCGCGCGGGGTAGGGGAGGCCCCTCCTCTGGCGGCATAGGTATGAGATCATTTGCCGTCTGCCCCATCCCCAGCCTTTCCAGGGGCGGAGTTGAGCCCTTACCGAATATCCTCTCGTGAGCTAATTTGCGTTCTGTTTCCGTTCTCATTGACAGACTCCTTCCGTTAGAGGTAGCTTTCTGGGCATAATCAAAAGCGGCGTAAGAAACAGCTCCCCCGATACCGGTTGTTATGCCGACCAGCAATAGCGCCGCGGGATTAACCATTTCATTCCTTCAAAGTTGCCAGAAACTGTAGCAGGTCCTGCGGGGCGTTCTTCATGATTTTCTCGATGCGCTTGAGTAGCTTCTCCAGCTTCTCCAGCTTTTCGATAGGCATAGAGTTGATTTCCTGGATGAGCGTCACTACCTTGTCGAGCTCCGGGGCGTCCCGGGAAATCGTCTCGGCGGCCACAAGAACCTCTTTGATCAGGCGAAGCTGTTTGGCATCGGGGAATTTACCCAGCGTCTCAGCAACCCGGGAAAGAGGGGGTAGACCGAGTTTGTTCTCGACATCTGCCAGGATGCCCCTGCCTCTCTCCATAACCATGGCGCCCTCCCTAAAAAGAAATAACGGAGCAAGCAAAAGGCTTGCCCCGTCTTTTAATAAGTGTAGTGCGGCACCCTGTTTCTGTCAAGCTTTATTCAGGAAAGCCCCCGCCGTCCTCCGCAGGAAATTGCCAGTCAGACGCCGGCATTTGATATCGGAAGGCAGGTCATGCCCGCCCAGATATGGCGAGAGTTCGGTTGTCAGTCTGGCCACCAGCTGGTCGCCGACGTTCGGGGTGAAATCCGGTAAAAACTTGACGTCGGCCCCGGTGGCCAGGGATATCGGCCGTTCCAGGTCTTTAATCGTCGGCGGGTTCGGATGGGTAAGGTAGTATATCCCCGCTGCGTCCTGCTCCATCAGCTTAACAATATTCCAGGCTACGATATCAATAGGTATCAGGTTCAGCCTGCCCCGGGGGTTGCCGGCGACCCTTATTTTGAATGTGAGCGGTGGGAGTTTCGCCCCTCTCTCAAACCAGCGCCTGGCCTGATCAAGCGCCTTTATGCCCAGGTAGAATCCGGACACCGGCGGCAGCCCCTCGACGCGGCTGTCCCCGATAATGATGCCGGGCCTCAGAATAGTGGCCTTGATTTCAGCCTGCCTAAGTATGATATCCTCCGCCATCTGCTTGCTGGTTTCATAATGGTTCTGGCCGAAGAGGTATGCCGTGGAGACATGGTAAAGCCGCCTGATGCCGTGCTTCCCCATCCACTTTACGACGTTCTCGGTACCGCGATAGTTCGTTGCATAAAGCCTGTCCTTGTCGCCTGGCTTAAAGCTCAGTAATGCCGCCGAGTGGATGACGGCGTCAATGTCCTTAGGTGTCTTTTCAAGACCCAGGTTGGGCAGCAGGATATCGCCCTCAAGGGGAATCAGGTTTTCCGCCAGCGCCGGGGGATGTCTCGACAGGGAGTAAACACGGCGGCTTTTCTCAAGAAAATTTCTGGTAAGGGCTTTGCCGAGGAAACCTGAGCCGCCGGTAACCAGTAATGCCACTACCCCCACCTCAGCAGGCAAGTACCCACTTCAAACCCGGCGCCCATCGTGACACCCAGCCCCCAGGCCGGCGGATGTACGCGGTTCAGTTGCTTGCCCATTACTATAACAGTAGCCGAGCTCACGTTGCCTACCTCGCGCAATACCTGGTACGATGAGCTGAGCTTTTCCTTGTCCAAGCCGAGCCCTTTCTGGATCTCCTCGATTACCCGCATTCCTCCAGGGTGCACCGCCCAGTGGTCGATATCACCAACCGAGAGCCCGTGCTTTGCTAGCATCCTGCCTACCGCCTCGTGAACCAGCATACTTGACGCCCGGGGGACGTCCCGGTGCAGCACGCACTTCAGCCTTCCCTCGACCCACTCAAATCCCAGGTAGTCCATGTAGTCCTTATCGAAGTAGCTCTGGAGGTCGTAGATCTCTGGGTGGTAGGGGATATCGTCCCATCCCACCAGGATAGCCGCTGCCGCATCGCCGAATAGGCAGTTGGCCACCGTATTCTCGAGGTCGCTCTCCGGAGCCGGGAAATAGGCGCAGGAACACGGCTCACACGAGACCAGCAGCGCCGGCTTGTCATTGGCCACGACGTAGTCCACCGCCCTGGACAGCGCCGGGCTTGAAGCCTCGCAGCCCATTCCCAGGAGGTTAGCGTGGATAAGGTTGTCAGGTAGATTAAGCTCTCTGGCCAGGTGGTGGCTTATGCCCGGGCAGGTGTAACCGGTGCAGCTGGAGAAGATCAGGCAGCCGAAGCTGTCCAGGGGCCGTCCGTCAAGGCAGTCGATTATCGCCCTCTTTGACAGCTCAACGGCAGCCTTTTGATACTCCTGAGCCAGATCCTGCCAGGACTTGCCGACCGGGTTGGTCCAGAGGTGCCGCCGCTCTATCCCGCTGTTTTCAAAGATCCTTCTTGTTCTCGGCGACTTGTAGCCAAGAAGGTCAAATAGCTCGCTTTGGGTATAAGAGTTCTCAGGTACGGCGTAGCCTAGACTGATAAGCTTTGGTTTCACTTTAACCTCCAAATATCTGCCCGATGAGCATGAGCACCGGATAGCAGGCGCCAATGATTACAATGATGCCGGCCGCTCTCCTGAAGTGTTTTTTGAGAAATACGATGGCTGCCATGAATAGCGGCACCAGGATAAAGGTGAGCCAGGTCAGCGGGGCTAGTATGCCGACAACGATGAGGAAGAGCTGCAGGAGATAGACAAAAACAGTCCAGGCAAGCAGATAAAACCCGAGGTCTACGTCATGCTCCCACACCTTGTAGGCCACGCTCTTGACCCCCTTTTTCAGGTTGGCCTCTGCGTCCGGGTATTCATCCAAAGGAAGCCCGACGAAAGAGAGGATTAAACCGGCTGGCGCACTGGCAGCTATCCCTACCCACCACTCCGGATCCGGCGTAACGGAATACATGCCGATGAGGGCCGCCAGGGGACCGGCGCCAACAAACAGGGCGAGCTCATGAGTCCAGTTGAACTTTGCCCAGGAGTACCAGAAAGAGACCAGCGCCCCAAGGAACCAAACAATAACGATAGGCCATCCGACGGTAACTGCCAGGTAGACAACCGGAGCCGCCGATAAGAAATACCAGCCAAGAGCGTTCCAAAATACCTCTTGCGGAGTCACTATGCTGGCCTCGATAATGTTTTGGCCGCCGCAGTAATCTTTCTCGGCGCTTCTGTCTTCAATTTCGCCTTTGTCCAGGCCGGTCCAAGAGTAATCGAGGAAGCTGTTAAGGGAGTGGCCGCCGGCCATCACCAGCAGGCCGGCAGCCAGCCCTATCCAGGCGTTGGCATTGATGCCGCCGGCGAGGACGGCCCCCAGTAGTAGTACTGCCCCGAAAAAGGGCGTAGCAAACCACCGCGGTAGAGTCCAGAGATGGGCCTTGAGTTTCAACACAAGCGAAGTCCTCCCATTACCAGCAGTGAACTCAGAACTATCGTCCAATTGTCATCCCAAAATCCCTTGGACATTGGAGTAAATCTCTCGGCCAGGGTGGCGGCCACGGCACCTGTGGCCCCTATCCAGAATGGCTGGTAGAAGCACCAGGCGAGCAGCAGGCAAGCGCCCAGCATGGCCACGCTGCCCATATTCCCCTTGAACTCCCTGTTGTAGACCACGCTTCTGGTCAGTCCGGTCACGGCATCGCCGTAGGCCATGAAAAGAGCCGGCAGGATGGCCAGCCACCTGTCCCCCAACCATACCCACCCCACCGCGATACTGACCACAGATACTGCGGGAAACCAGACCTCGGCAAAGGCTACCGGCCTTCCGGTACCGCCGACTCCCCTGAACAGGGTTTTCCTGATAAACCTGGCGCCGAGGAGTAATGCCGCAAAGGTCACTGCCAGGATTAACGGCCACAGCCAGGAATCATAAAGCAAGGCGCAGAGCAACAGCGCCGTGCCGCCGGCCAGGTGGCCGATCTTCCTGGAGAGGTACTGTGGAACTTTATAGTCGTAGAATATGTTCGAGCACCAGAGCCCGACCAGAACGGCCGCGGCAACCATAACGGTAAAAGGGACCTCAGCTAACACTCTTACCCCCCAGCACCAGCCGCATCTCGCCTAGGAAACGCTCAAAAGCCTGGAGAAACTCTTCGGTGTCGTAAAGTATCTTATCCGTGTTGGCCCGGAAATACCCGCGGGTATGCACCGCCCGCGGGGAGAGGCTGCCGTCGATAACGTCGAAGAGTACCTCATCACCGCTGGGGTAATTTATGAGGTCGCCATCAAGCAGGAACTTGTCCAGCTTTTCACAGGGTATCTTGGGAGGTTCATCCAGCATCGCGAAGTGCTGCCCTTTGTACTGGAAATACAAGACGCCTCCCTCGGGACCGGTCACCCTCAGCTCTGCGTACTTGTTTTCCATATCGGCCAGCTTCTGCCTGGCATCTTCGGTCAGATTGTTAAAGAAACGCGACTGCCGCGCCATGAACCTCCGGAACATGTCCTCTACCAGAGCCATGCTACAACCTCCTAGCGATACCTTTTACGAGTTTCCTCTTGAATTTTTTCCCCAGAGTGACATCCTTCAGAACCACGGGCGTTGAGCTGATAATCTTGTCGGCCAGCTCGGCAAAGTAGTTTTCGAGTTTCTTTATTTCTCCGCTCTGGGGAATGGACATAAGAAACGGTATCCCGGCCTTCCTGGCGATTGCCTCCAGATCAACCCGGGGAGATAGGAACTGGTATTCTGTTTCACCACGGCTGGTAAGAAAGCCGTCCTGATTGACGACCAGGCCGACGATCGGTATCTGCTTTACCCGCAGCAGGTCGATGGTGCGCACCAGGCCGGTGGTGGCGATAGCGGAAGGCTGGGAGACGATAAAGACGCCGAAGAGGTCCTTCTTTGTCTGGTCAAGAAACGAGAACATCTCCTGGCTTGAGCTCGGCGGCAGGTCGAATATTTGATAATCCAGGGGCTCGGGCCAGGTCACGATATTGTCGGACAGCAGCTCCGTGACATAGCGCCATTTGCTTGAGGCCATGACGTCATCGATCTGCCTTCGTATCGCCTCCAGTTCATCTCGCATAACTACTGGTTCGAAATCCGCCCCTTTTTTGAGTTCGTCAATCCTTTTCATCGCCCCGTCGAGCTCGGCGTTCTGTGATCCGTCCCACATGACGGCGTTTTCCTCGCCGACGAAGCTGGCGATAGACAGGAGCCAGTAGCCGTTTACTTCGGGAACTATTATCTTCTCGTTGACGCTATCAAGCCCCCAGCGCGGAGAGTGTTCAAGCCCGAGTGCGGAGTAAAGATTGCTGCCGGTAACATCGAGGTCGACGCAGCCGACCCTGTATTTCTTTTTTACCAGGGCTAGGCTCAGCCCGGCTACCACCGTGCTCTTGCCGACGCCGCCCTTAAGGGCCAACACAGCTAATTTCTTCACGGTATGCCTCCAAAAAAGAAGCGAGGCAAGCCAACGCTTGCCCCGCTGTGATTCTTCCCGCTATTCTTTTCAGACATTCTAGAACAAAAACAATCCGACCGTCAAGGGCTTATGAGTGCCGGCCGGAGAAATGTCACCCATCAATAAATATAGTCACGGCTGTTTTGTCGCTTTCCTCCCGCATAATCCTTGCATTTTGTCGTAAAGAGTATTAGAATTTTAAAAAAGGAAACGGGGCGAGCGACTCTCATTGTTGAGAGTTTCTTGCCCTTCTTTTTTGGGAGGAAATTATGGTACAGGAAACAGGAGAGGAAGCAGAAGCCACCGAGGTCAAGACGGTACAATCGCTGGAAGCCAGGCAGGAATACGACCTTCACATTAAAGTCCCGGCCGAGATGCGCCAGACGCTCAGGGATTGTGCAGAACTGGCTCACAAGATGGGTGATATCCCCAAGCCGGACCTGGTTGACCTGATGAACCTGTTTATCGGCTGGGGCATGGAAGTACTGAAGAAAAAGTGGCTCGACCAGGTTGGCTATCGGTAAAGCGGGACTTAACCGTATTTTGCAGATTTTTAAACACAAATTATGTAGGTATTCACTGATGAGACACAAACCCTGACGGGGATATTAACTCAGGGGAACCCTCAGGGTCTGAAGTATAGCTGAACATTTCGGACTCTGAACCAAGAGGAGGAAGCTAAAATGGCAGAAACACTTACATGCCCGGTCGAGGGGTGCGACCATCCTCCCTTCAAGACTCCACAGGCATTGCAAAGCCATATTCGAAATATGCATCCCGATTACCTGGCGAAGGAAAGTTCGGCCAGACAGGTACCCATTGTCGAGGAAGACTTTGCTACCCTGCTCACGAAATTTAAGATAAGGGCTGACCTGGCTGCCAATATTGCCGAAAATATCTCCCACATCGACGCCCCAGGTTCTCACCATGGAGGAATACGAGCGAAACTGGAAACCGCAGGGCTGGCAGCTCATCATCATCGGTCCGACCTCTACCTGGCGACAGGAATGGGGGGTATGGGAGGCAATAAGGGATATCGTCCAGAACGCCCTGGACGAGGCCGAGAGCTACCAATGGGGCTATGACAACCAGGGGCTCTGGATAGCCGACAAGGGCAGGGGCGTATCCGTCGCTGACTTTCTGCTGGGTCCGCCCAAGCTCAAGCCCGATTACGCCCGCGGGAAATTCGGCGAGGGCATGAAGATTGCCGCTCTGGCCCTGATCAGGAACGGCTACTCGGTAAAAGTGGAGACGGTGGGGAGAGAGATCTGGATTATCTTCCTGGGGCAGAAGGTAAACGGCAGGGCCGAGACCCTGGCCGCTATCTGGCGCTCTAACGGAACCACCAGGGGAACAAAATTTTACATCATCGGCTATAACGGCCCGGCCTTTGAACGCTACTTTGCCGTTAACCTTCCCCGCACGCTTATTCTAGCCGAAGTCCCAAGCCCGCTTGCCGAGCCGATAAGGCGCTACAATCAGCTTATCAAGGCGGAAGGGATGGCATCCAGCCCCGTCGGGGGAGTGATATACGCCCGTGACATATATTTTAGAGAAATTAAAAGTCATTTCTCATATAACCTGTGGGGGTTTGAGCTTGCCCCCGACCGCCATGGCCCGAAGAATGAAGTGGACCTGTGGGTGGATATGGGCAGGCTCTGGTGTGGCGTTAGCAATGTTTTCCTGCTTGAACAGTTCCTGGAGATGGTGCTGGAGCCACCCCGGGTAACATCACAGGAGACCCGCATGGTCAGTATGGATACCTATTCCATGGGCATCGATCCGGCAACCGACAAGCGCTATATCGATTTGGTTAGGGATAGTGCACCGGCCTGGCAAGCGGCATGGCGCAAGGTCGCCGGAGTAAACGCCGTTATCAGAACCACGGACCGCTGGGACGGTATGGTCAAGCATCTGGGGTACACGCCGGTCAGCCTCCAGTGGGGTGTAAGGGACGCCCTTGCCGTGGCGATCATGAGTGACGGCGCCCTGATTCAGGAGAGCCAGGAAAGGTTGAGGGAAACCAAGATCCTGCCCGACGATACGCTGACGCCACGGGCCAGAACGCACCTGGAGCTGGCCAGGGCAATAGCTACCTGGTTCGGGGTCACCAAGGTTTACGCCTCGGTTATTCCACCAGCCTCGGACCGGGTGCGCACCGCCGGCCTGTATGACCACACCCTAGAAGAAATCGTGCTCCACCTGGAAACCCTGGAGAGCGCCAGGCGGACCGTTGACGCCATAATCCACGAGCTCGGCCACCACAAGGCGTATAAGAAAACGGGAGACATCAAGCTTGCCGAGGACCTGCAGCCCGCTCACAGCGAGGCGATGACATTGGTGGCGTCCCAGGTTGTGGAGATGGTGATCGAAGGTCGGTTCGACCATTTTCTCAAGGGGGCGGTATGGTAATCTGAACGAGGAGGTAAGGAAAATGTCGCAGAAGCTACTAACAGAAGATATCAGAAGGAAAATCCCGCCTCTTTACAGCCAAGAGAATGTGGAGGACCCGATTGTTCATGTCAAATTCTTCACCCCATGGACACAATGGACCTGGTACGCCACAGAATTCGATGGCAAGGACATATTCTTTGGCTGGGTGGTAGGACTTGAGAAAGAGCTTGGCTACTTCTCACTTTCTGAGATGGAGTCAGTTCGTGGCCCCGGCGGGATAATGATAGAGAGGGACATGTATTTTAACCCGAAACCTTTATCGGAGGTGATGGCGGACCATGGGGAACGGTTGTTGCCCCAGGTTAGAAAACCACAAAATGAGAGCAAGAAAAGGCCATTGTATCCGCATGTACCGAAGAACCGGCAGCCGCAATTTCCCCATGTGCCGGGTGGCCGGCAGCTGAGGACGGAGCTACCCGCCACCGAAAAGCTATCGAGGAACGACGTTGAGGTTTATTTATCTTTACCTCCCTACAAGGCGAACATATGGGTGGAGAATAAGAAAACGGGAAAGACGATCTGGGAATTAGAAGGGGCCGAGAATATCAATCGCTTCGGCTGGAAAGACCAGAATCGAGATCAGCTCGAGGAGAGTGTTCTGAAACACTTGGAGGATATTGGCGTATTGTCTGGTGGTATGCCTGGCAGCAGCCTGGAGCTTCTGGCCAGTACAGAAGGAGACCCGATTAGAAAATTTTGCTGCCGTCAGTGTGGTGAATGTGCGCCGAAGGAGCTCCTGGAAGAAGGAAGGTTCCTCGACAGGATATCGTGGCTCCGGGGCCACTATCAAGCCAAACACCCGGGTATGTGGGGTAAAATGTCGCCTATGACGGTTGAAGACGGCGAGCCGGTATCCCTTGAATACCGCCACCTGGCCAGCCTGGTAAGAGAACCTCTACCCAAAGAAGCAGATTAGGAGGTAAGGAAAATGCCTAAAGAGCCATTATATCCGCATACGCCGAAAAGTCGGCAGCCGCAATATCCCCATTTAGCTGCCGGGAAGAAGATACTCCCCCTGGTCATCATCGAGGGCGGCGAGCCGGTACCGCCACAGTACCGCAATCTTACCGGCTTTGTCAGCGAGCCTATTCCTGACTACAGCTTGTTAACGTCGCCGGTAGCGACGGAAGAGAAAGAGCGCAAGGTCGATGCCGTCATGAAGCAGCTCAAGACCGGCGTCGAGGGCATTCAGGAGAGCTACCAGTTCCGCCTGTTTCTGACTACCATGTCCAAGTTCCATGACTACAGTATCGGTAACCTCATCCTGATAGGTATGCAGAAGCCCAACGCTATCAAGGTCGCCGGCTTCAACACCTGGAGGGAGATGGAGCGGTCGGTGAAGAGAGGCGAGAAGGGGATCGCTATCCTGGCGCCGGTGCTGCCGCCGAGGCCGGCCTGCCCTAAATGCGGCGCTAAGGTGCCCAAGGGTTCCAGGTTCTGCCCGAAGTGTGGCGCACCAGTAGAAGAGATGGAGGCCGCGCCGCGCTTCTTCAAGGTAGTCTACGTTTTCGATATTTCTCAGACCGAGGGGGAGCCCCTGCCGGAGTTCGAGGTGCCGGTACTTACCGGTGAGGTAAACGAGGAGCTTTTCACCAAGCTTCTAGCCCTGATGAAAGCCAAAAATTTTCCGGTAAGCTTCGAGTCGCGGCCGCATCAGGACCCGGGCATTAAGGGGCAGTACGCCCCTGCAACCGGCATCTGGATCCGTCCCGAGGAGCCGCGGGCCCAGCAGCTCAAGAGCCTGGCCCACGAGATAGCCCACTACTATTCGGTAGGAGTGTTCCAGATCTCCCGGCAGGACGCCGAAACCATCGCCGAGAGCGCGGCCTTCGTCGTGGGAGCTCATTACGGCTTCGATACTGGTGTCAGGTCCTTCCCCTACGTGGCCCTGTGGGCCAGGGACAAAAATGTGCTAGAGAAAAACCTGGGCGACATACGCAAGGTGGCCACTACGATTATTGACCAGTTGGCTTGACAACTCCCCAGCGACTGTGCAACAATATTAACTGACTCGGGGCAAGCGAGGTAGCTTGCCCCGATATTTTTTGGGGGGAGCGTATCGTGAAGAAATAAAATGTCTGAAAAGAATAGCGGGAATAATTACAGCGGGGCAAGCGTTGGCTTGCTCCGTTTCTTTTTTGTCGAGGTCGACGACAGCAATCCCTATAAACGGGAAATACTCTTAAAGGAGGTAGGAAAGTGGCAGGAATTTCATTAAACGAAGCTGGTAACGCGATCCTCTACCCCAGTGTGCCCTGGTCCAAACGCCTTGTTAGCCTGAAGATCCGAAGCTTCCCCAAGGGCTCGGTGCCTAAGCACCTGTTGGCCCACTTGTTCAAGGCAGGCGGCGACCCGGCTACCTGCGCCAGAGAGACGGCCGACAAGTCTGGGTCCGCCAGAATTCACGCGATGAACAGCTGCATCAGCCGGCTGCGGAGGAAAGCGTAAACACGGTCATAAGGCATAATCGATAAGGGGAGGCATACCTGCCTCCCCTTCTTCATTCTATTGTGCATGAAATGTAATAACATAGGCTGTATCATATGATGCAGCCTACAATCCAGCTTGGAGGCGCATATGCCGAGCGAATTGAAGTTAGTTCTCAGGGAAACCCAAACCGGCCGCGAGGCGACACCCTGGCTGGAACCGCAGCGGGGTAAGTTTACCCGGGTGGCCAGAGAGTGCAAGGAGGCGTTCAAGGATTCCAAGCTAAAGGGAGAAGCTAAAATCCGTGCGATGAACGCCTTTATGTCTCAGCGTCTTCGGGAGCCGGAACGACCATAAAACTGACATTGACCAGCGAAACCTCCGGGTGATAGGTGATCCTGGCCGTTTCAACTTTGCCCTTTGCGTTCTTAATCGACGTGTCAATCACGACACCATCAAATCTCCACTGGCCATCGGGAGCCTGCTCATATTTCTGGCAGCGGAAGGTGAAGTCGCTGCCACCCCTTTCCTTTCTGGTAAACACCACTATCTCATGTCTCAGCCCTTTTAAGTACGCCTCCGGAATAGTCACCTCCCCCGGCTTGCCCTCCCACTCCCTTTGCCTGTTAAAGTCTACCTTCTCTTCCACCTCTTCCATAACCTTTGCCTCCTCTTATCGCTTAGTAGGGCAGATATTGCATTTATGACAGCACCAGTTTTTATCCAGGGGGCCCCCGCAGTTGGGGCATCTCTTTGGCGGCTTCACAGTACCCCCTTGGACACCAGCTTGGCAGCCAGCTCCTTCTTATCCCCGCCGGCACTCAACCCGGCTCCAACGCACATAGCCCGGAGTTCCTTCTGGCTGTGGTTCTTGTCGAGCTCGACAAGCCTGTCAAGCAGCTCGTCGGAAATCCCGCTATCGAAGAGGTCGCCCACCCTGTGGTTGAGGCGCTCGGCGGGTGTAGGTTCTTCCTCGTCGTTAAATCTTGATCCCTGTCTACGCGGACGTGCCCGGATTTCCTGGTCGGGGCCAAATGCCTCCATCTCGCGCCGCAACTCGGACGCATCCCCGCCAGCGACTTCTATGGCCTCTATCAGTTCGAGCAGCTGATTTCTATTAAGTCTAACTGGCATCGGTCTCTCCTCTCTGTATTATACAACGGCTGTTTGCCCCTTGACAGCCTGGTAGCACCTATACTATAATATAATTATTCTTACATTGTCAATAGGGGTGGTAGATGGACATTCAAGGTTTTCTTCAACGCTATGACGGTTTAAGAGATACGACCAAGCAGGCTTATCACAACAGCCTGGCCATGTTGGAGCGGTGTATTTCGGCCGACGAGCCGATAGACGAGGAAGTAAAAACCTTTCTGCAGCGATTTAAGAAGGGGACCACGCTTCAACGGCACAAAGCGGCCATAAAGCTATACTTCGAATACCAGCAACGCCGCTGGCCGTTCGGTAAAAAGGAGTTCATCCCGGTCCAGAAAAGGCTGCCCAGGTATCACCCGAGGGAGGTCATTGACCAGCTCATCAAAACAGCGGAGGAAGGGCACGACCGCATGACAATAAAAACACTGTTCATGGCCGGACTTCGCATCGCGGAGTTGATGGAACTGAAAGCAGCTAACATCGAGCGGTCCGGCATCAGGCTTGTGGGGAAAGGGGATAAGGAACGCTACGTTCCCATTCCCGACCGGGCGTTCCTGTCGGAGCTTCAGGAGTACGCCCGGAATGCCAACGGAAGGCTGTTTCCCGGAAAGTATTACGATTACTGGATGCTGCTCAAGAGGCTGTGTTTGGAGGCGGGGGTGGAGACGGTATCGCCTCACACTCTGAGACACAGCCGGGCGGTTGACCTGCTGAATCGGGGAATGTCCATAGGTGGATTGCAGTCCTTCCTCGGTCATGAGCAGCCGGCGACAACCCTTATCTACGCTCAATTAACGCAGCTGGACCTGCAGCGCGAGATGGAAAGAATAGAAGGGAGCGGAGAGTAAATGGCCGAGGTCGTCTATATCGTATGCCCGATGTGCGGCATGAATCGGGTGCTGGAGAAAAAAGCCAGTACCGCCCTGGCACGAAGCAAGGATATCCCCGTGGTCAAGGGGCGTATTCGTTTTGACCATGTAGACTTGGAAAACGGCATCATCGTGCAGGTAAGGGAGCGGTTGGGAGGCAAGGAACAGGTGAAGCGCCTCCGGCGGGGCGGCGGTACGGGGTTTCCCTTGAAGCGGGGCATGACCCTGGAGCAAATGAAGGCCCAACCTGAGTACAGCGACCTGATAGACCAGATACGGGAATCGGCACAACAAATAATTGACAAGCTGGAGGAAAGACCATGACAGAGTTACCGTGTGTTTCAAAGGAGTCCCGAAGACCGGTAGTGGAGGAGCTGACCAAAGAGATAAAAAATTGCCTGGGCGAACCGATGACCGAAGACCAGCAGGAAGCCGCCACCGTTTTTTACGGCACGCTGTGCCAGATGATGACGGAGATTTTCGGCTACCTTCCCGCCGAAGAACAGAGCCGTGTCCTGGTCAATTGCCGGAGCTGGCTGGGCGTGGGGCTGCTCCTGGGGAAATCGCCCCAAAAGCTGGTGGAAATACTGGACACGGTAAACGCCGAAATCAATGATGTGCATTTCCCAGATTGGGTATCAGAGCTAGTTGACGGCGACTGGAGCTAACAGCCGTCATCGTTAGCAGGGCTGGCAAGGCTTGAACGTTTAGCGTCTTGAGCTTTTGCCAGTTCTTTTTTTATCATCACCATCACCATCATAAATCACTATGATTATGAGTCTTGAAAAATCATATGTGTGGTGTATACATCAAATGTAATACTTATTATATTGACAGCAGAGTCATAAAATGCTATCTTGATAGTAGAACATTAACAATTGAATATAGTTGAAGCTGAACTGAACGCTTGCTCTGGAAGGGGGGAAGTATGACTAGCGTTACTGTCCAGAACCACGACCAGAGCCACCAGAACGCCCTACAGGGGCACTGTAGCCAGTGCCATAGAGTATGGACACTGGCCGAACCGCAAGGCGTTTGCCAGTGGTGCGGTAAGAGTGCCACCTGCCGGACTAGCACGACAAAGCCACGCCTTATCAGGTCAAGCCAAAGGCGAAAGCGGGAGCAATCTAACGGCATCGGTGAAGGATATGACCAGCTTGAAGGCGAATACCTTGCCTATTATCAGATAGCCTTAACCTTTGCTAAGAGAGTGCCCATTCAGGACATGGGGGACTTGCTACATACCATTATAATGACCCTTGCCGATGTAGCACGTAACACCAAGCTATCGCCAGCCGCCATGTATCGCATCGCCAGCCGAACCAGAGCCGACTACTGGCGGGAGAATTACCGCCTTACTAGCGGGCTGGACTGTGGGCACTGTAGCAACCGCCAGAGGCAAAAGTGCAAAGAGGATTTGCTTTATGGCAAATGCCCAAAGGCTATCAAGATAGAACGGCTATCAAGACCAGTGACCGATACTGACGGCAACCTGACCGAGCTTGGCGACCTGATTGCCGATGATAAAGCACTGGACATACCTCAATGGTTGGAGATTAAAGAGCAACTACTACACGCACCAGACCGCTTGCTAGCCATAGCTGGCAAGATACAGGATGGGGAAACCCTGACACACGCCGAGCGCACCTATCTATGGAAGTCCCGAAAGCGGACACAAAAAAGCCTCTTTTAGGGGCTGACGTTTTACCCCCTTTGCCCGATGTATATAGTGGCAGCACCGTTAAGGCTAGCGTATCGCAGCTTGACGGAAGCTGACTACTAGGTGAAGCTGGCGGATTTGCCCACTAGCCAGATAGCCAAGAGGGGTGATTAAACTGGAAAAACTGAATATTGAGGGCAAGCGTTCAGGGGACTGCTTAATACAATGCCACCACCGTTTTCATCTCCGCCGATGGTAAATTCAACCTCCATAGCGCCTTCGGTGGTGACAATCACTCTGGTGTTGAGGGCTTCAAGAATAAAGCGCCGGTCTTCGAACTTATCGGAGAAGAGCTTATCCGCCATCTGCTGGCGGAGCTGGTCCAGACTCACCAGGGAGACTGATTTCTTTTTGAGGTCGGCAAGCCTCTGAGTGATTCTTTCTCTCTCCTCAGATGCCCATTTTCTTTCAACGAGAAGTAAAACCATCTGTCTGTCATAAGCCTCATCGGAGACTTTACCCCGTATCCTGAGGTTTACCAGCTCTGATTCAGCGTTGATGTTCTCGTTGGACTTACGGTCGAGCCTCTTAAACTCACCATCCAGCTTTGAGATAGTCTCTTGAATGGCTACTTCTCTCCAACCCATCTCGTGCTCCAGGACTTGATTGCTGGTAAGTATCTCCTTGGCCTTGGCTTCCACCTGGGCTTCTGTCTTCCGCCCGGGTAAGTATGTCCTGGGATTGTCGCCCTTGTAACCCCTCTGTGTATACCGGTATGCCCAGGATATATGCCTGATGTCTCGACCGTAGTAGCGCAGGTTGTCGCCTTCGTAGTAGATCATACCGCGTAGGAGATATTCTCTCTTTCCGTTACGCTTGGCATTTTGCCTGTTCCGCTCCAGCTTCGCCTGTATCCAGTCGTGTTGGGGTTGAGTGATAATCGGTCTTTCTACGACGATATTTGGTAACGGTAGCCCAGACCGGCGCCTGGTCGAGCTTTTACCATAGGTGTTACCCCGACGCTTAATCGGCTCGACACTTTCCCGCCGCAGGGCCCGGTACTCACCGCAGTTAACGGAGTCTGTCAGAATGAGATAGATGGTCGGCTCCGGCCAGTACTCTCTCCCTTTGGGACTGAGGATACCACGTTTCCGGAGTACCTTGGTGACACCCTTGAGTGTGGTGCCTTTCAGATATTCATGGACGATGAGTGACCGCGTTTCCCAGTTGGCAGTGGCTACCAGCCGGGTCTTGGTTTCGTCAAACTCATAGCCGAATGGCGGATGGTTATTAGTGGAGAGTCCCTTTACCGTGGCCCGTTCCCTGAGAGCATCTCTGGAGCCCTGCTGAGCACGCAAAACGGAAATCTCTTTGGACTTAGCCAGCCCGAACTCGACCCACTCTCCGTCGCTATCCTGCTGGAGCGGCGGCCCCTGGCAGACCACGACTTCGACCTTATTGTCGCGGCAGTCAGAGAGAAACAGCAGCCGCTGGACTGCCTTGGCCTGGAGACGGTCGCGGTCAAAGACACCAATAGCGCCGATTTCCTTGTTAACCACCCAAAGCCGCAGCTGCTGGAATTGAGGGCAAGAGAGAAGGTCGAGGGATGTCCAGTCTACCTTTAGGACTCTTTCAGGTGGTACGACATAGCCTCGCTTCTCCAGCTCCGCTACGGACCGGGCTACTTGACTGTCCAGCGTTTGCTGGGGCTCAGTCGATACCCTGGCCCATACGGCGGCAATTTCATTGCTCATTATTCATCACCTCCTGTAAATAGCTTTTTCCATAGCAAGTCCCACTGGGGAGTGCGCTCACCGACCCGGATGGTGAAATGGGGCGGTTCAAGACCGAGAAAACGCTCGGCTTCGGTAAGGCGCTCAGCTACCCAGCTACCGTATCGACCACCGGCAAGGGTAGCGTCCAGTGATTCAATCTTTGCTTTATCTCCATATTCCAGAGCCAGATGGTAATCAACAATAGGGTGGTTGCGAGTCTTAGCATCGCTGAGGATATCCCCGGCGTATTCGGCAAACTCGGCACCTTCGGCATTGCAGCCGATGAGAGCCAGGGCGCAGACCTGCTTTTCGACCGTCTCGATATCAAGGGGTAAATCTCCTGCCTGGTAATGCTTCACTACGCTTTTACTTAACTCCTCAAGGCAGTTACCGATGGCTACTGCATCATGAGCTTCAAGATACTGTTGCGCTAGATTTCTGACCGCATCGCTCTTGGCCTGCTGTGCCATGTCGGGATACCGGGTCCTACCGCCCATGTAATCAGTGTTCAAGGCATCCGCCCACCTGGCCATGAGCCAATCTGGCATCTTGTCTAAATACCAGGCTGTCATCTTTTTCTGTTGGTAAGATAGGGGACATACTTCAACCATGGCGGTGAGCACATCCCGCATCCAGGTAATTGCCTCTTTCCTCTCGTTATCATCAGCTGTTAAATCGTTGTTCATTGTTGTACCTCCTAACCTGGTGTCAGTCGTAGAAATAGTCCGCAGTAAGGACAGAACCCCTCGACCCCTTGCTCGATATTCCATGATATTTGCCCGGCACATCGAGGGCAAACTACCGGCTGAATTTGCGCTTCGGGCTTCACAATCGTTGGCTCAGGAGGCTTAACGGCTTGAGCCGGAGCGGGTCCCTCCTCTTGCATCACTCTAAAGCCGCCTGGCTGTCTCGAAGCTCGTTTCTGCGCCTCCCACCAATTAGGAAAAGCAGGTGCAATGTACTGCATAAAGAACTGGAGCAACTTGTCTTCTGGGACTTCACCGGTGGTATCCATTATAATAAGCCGGTCGCTGGCAGCCATCGAAACCTCGTCCGATATTGTCATCTTACCAGGCAATGTAATCCCCTTTGACTGACCCGTTGCAAAAGGCTTCCGTCTGGTTGCTATCATATCCATTATGATTACCCCTCACATAGCTGTAATATAGACTTAATCTATACTATCACTATGAAATGGGTTTGTCAATACCCCTAGTGTCGTTTAGCTTTAACGAAGGAAGCCTCTATCTCGATTGGTTGAAAGAAGACGGCCTGCAAACTAGAATAGACGTAAGAAGGATAGTTGAGTGGCATCAGCTACGTTAGGGAGATAACTCGAAGTTAATTTGGGGGGGCTATTATGGAAAGTGATACGGTCTGGTTTGGTCTGCTGGCAAAATCTGCGTTGAATGGCTTGACTGAATACAATGAAAAAAGCGAGACACTCCTACAGTCTGCCAAACGAGAGTCTTTTCGCAAGATTGAAGAGGAAGTCAGCAGGATAGCCAAAGAGCTGTCATTAAACGAAGATGAAGAGTACGGAGAGTGGAGTGTCAAAATGCAGGAACACGAGGGAACATATGACATTCTGTTTACTAATTTCTTTCGATATTCTTTCCTCATTCTAGCTTATGCAATTCTTGAGGACCACTTGTATAGGCTCTGTATAGCTTTATATGATGCAAAGAGAGTTGAAGAACCACTCAAGCTTCCCAAATATAATATTGTTAAATCATACAGAAGCTATATTGATAAAGCGGCTTCTTCTGTTGGGGAAGAATTATGGGCAAAAATAGAAGACCTGCAATTCATTAGGAATTGCATAGCACATAATTCAGGTGATGTTTCTCGTTCAAAACATAAAATAGAACTTTTTAGGATTGCACAAATGAATGTCGGTATCCATATAAGTCATAAATCTCATCGTGAAGGTCTGACACGTCTATATTTAAGAGATAATATGATAATAATCGAACCTAAATACTGCAAATCAATAGCACTTAACATGCGTGACCTTATCGAAACGATATGCAAAGCGACAAATCTACCTACTTCAATCGATTTTGAGAATGGTAGCATCATTTTTCGTTAAATGTCCCTTGTTATCTTCAAATTCGGTAGAGCAAGTTGGCTGAAAAACAGAAACCTTTGGTCTAACATTCAGTGTCGATTAAGATTTATCATGCTGTTTTTGGTTATTTCTTTGCCTGTTCCTTTTTCCTAACCAGAGCCAAGCACAGCAACACATGAATGAGCCTGTCAGATATTGATGGCTCAAATTCGCTGACGTCGCAAAGGCCGTGGGATACACGGTTTCTCAGATTCCAGCCTCGAGGGTCAACCAAAAGAGCACGGAAGTAAAATACTATATCTTCTCCGAAGACTTGAACCACCAACGGGTCGCGAAGTAAGTCATCCAGTATTTTAAGATTAAAACCTCCAGCACGTGCTGGCTTTAATACAGACCCGCCGGCTGTTTCTACTAATACCCGGAGAGAATTTTCAATCTGAGGAATAAGGAGATGGACTGCTGCCACATGATTACCATTGAGGTAGTCTTTTACTCCCTGCCCAATGATAGACTTTCTGTCATCTACGAATATGGGTGAACGAAAGAGATAATCTAAAAATAAATTTTCAAACGCAGGGTATTTCTTTCTCAATGAATCGAGTACCTGTCTTAAAAACATGGATTCAAAAGCCATATTCTGAGACAGATGCTTAACAGTATGCCCCTCCAGGTCTTCTTCCAGAGAACCGACTTTGGCTAATGGTCTACCCATTTTGTCCTGTAGTTCCATAGGAATTAGGAAAGCGATTGGTGCTTCACCGGCTAATTCCTCTAACTGTTTCTCAATCTCAGATTTCTTCGGAATATATTGCGCAGCGATTCTCGTCAATACAACATCGAGTTCTCCTTCAATAAGGGCAGCAATATATTCCTCCATCTTTTCTTTCGAGATTTCCATTGTGTGAGAAACAACTCCCAGTTCTGACCTTGCCTTTTCACCAATCTCCCGCAGTTGGACGGTAAGCTTGTCCGCTTCATCTGAAAACCCGTACTCCTTCAAGGTAGCGTGCACTCGCTGAAGCCAACCGGATGCCTGCAGGCCGGATGCCTTAGAGCTTGCTTCTACGAAGGCATCCCTTACTGCCATGACCACTCGTTTAGTGTCTTCTTTGTTTCCAATCTTGCGGTAATGCTTGGCTAATCGCAAGGCGGCAGCTTCCACCAGCCACGGATCAATTCCCTTGTCGTCAGAGCTGTTAGATACACGCTGAAGGTGCCCTTCCAAATCATCCAACAGCTTTTGTCTTAGGGGCTCGGGTAGTTTTACTTTATCATTATCGAATAGTAGGTCGTAGGCAAATCCCCAAAGCCCTGGTTTTGAGTCATCTGTCACCGCATCTTCGTATGCCATCGTCGCTTCTGCGACCTTTTGCACTCGGTCGCAATCATTGAGAGAGATAGCAATAGACAATGCCCTCTCCAGTTTCCTTATTACATCTACTGGGCGCGAATGGCAGTTTTTCTGTGCTATTTCGATGGTGCTGTCAATGACTATTTGTGCCATTGCATAATGTGGAGACCCACTAGTGACGACCTTTTGAAAATCCCAGACTAAATCAGCATACCGGGCACAAAGAACTGGATGATTTGCAGCTTTAGCACGGTCAGTCCAATAATTGATTATTTGCTCAGTGACTTTCTTTATACTAGGCCATTCGGTGGCCGTCCCGTCTGCATTACTAAATACAAACATTGGCCCATAGTATGTTCCCCACCCCGTTTCTTGGTTACGGTAGTTCTCCCAAAAATCGAAGGCCATAGCTTCGGCTATCAACTGCATTGGTGGTTCAGAAAGACTTTGGTCTTTGACAGATTGAATAGCCCTAGAGACATCGCTTTCCGAGATGGTTTTTATCTCTTGGTCGAATTTGCTGAGAGCATCCATAAGAGCTTCAACAACTTCAGTCATGTTCTCTCCTGCAGAATGGTACTTACTCCGCTTGCCCTGAACAGTTCAAGCGTGTCGTCTAAGAGGACTAGCACATCACCAATTAACTTAACCTATTATAGCATGGCCAATGGGTTGGACTTTTACAAACGAATAGAAAATAAAAAGGGGGATAGCCTGGGTCATCCCCGGACTATCCCCCTGAAATGGGCACAAAAAAAGGCAAAGCAACCCCTACTGCATTAGAGGCTACTTTGCCTATAATTTTCTACCCTTTGGACTTCAATTGACTGGCTATCGGTAAGACTTACCTGGCATCAGCTAGGCTTTACCGCCCCGCTTACCTACTCACTAGGCTTAACAGGGCAAGGCTTCCCCCTACCTTTAAGCAATTGTCAATTTGTTTATCGCCCGCCCTGTGTCCTCTCAAACCTCTTATCAATAGCCCGCAACTCGCTGGCACTATCGCTTGTGTTGCCACAAGACCGCCTGATACGGACAAGGGCAAAGCTGTAAGCTAACGCTTGCTCTGCCTGAAGTCCTGTTATTCAATTGTCCAGAGCCTTGCCCAACCCGCAACTCGCTGGCATTGTTCAAGTCCCCGCAAGAGGTTTTCAAGCCTCTCACTGTATATGTCGCTGAAAATCTGAAAATCGTTAGACAAGTGCCAAACTTTTTTGTAAGGCTTTCCGTCTTTGCTGGTAAAGGTAGTTTCTTTCACTGGTGGTGAGCGGATAGCCCGCATACTTCTTATAGGCAATCCTGATAAACCTGTGAGGATAGCTTTGTAAGGTAAATCTGGCTTCTAGCCTAGCCGTAACATCAACGGCTGTATCATCGGCTATCAACTGGCAAAGCTCAATCTGATTGCCGTTGCCATCATCTATAAGCCTGTCTAGGCTCTCCATCTTGATAGCTTTGGGACACTCACTAAATAGCTCGTTTTCTTTACATTCACGCCTTTGTTGTTGGCTACACCGACTACAGTCTATCCCGTTAATATGCCTGAACTTCTTTCGCCAGTAGTCGGCTACCTCATAACAGGCTACCCGCACTAACCCCGCTTCTGTCAGCTCTTTACCGATACCATCATACTTTGTCTTGACTTGAGCCATCACCAGCAAGAGGTCGTGTAAGAAGTCCTGTTTATCCTCTGGTTTGACCCTATGAGTGAAGCCCTTAGCTACCTTATAGAATAATGCCCAATCACCCTGTAGATGGTCATATCCGTTGCCATTACCGTTGCCGTTGTCTTGATGGTGGTCAACCTCTGTGGTATATTCCTGATAGTCTAGCATTGTGGACACGCTCCCTATGTTAGATTTACCCTGTCTAGTTACTGCTAGGCAGGGTATTTTTATTGCCAGCCACAAGGCAAGGCTCTGGACACGAATTATTCAATTGTTAAGGTGCTTTTTGTTGTTTTCCAGCTTCATTATTTAACAATTAGAACGATTGTTCACTACGAAGAACTAGCTCGTTTATCATCCCCCCTTGGGGTGGAGCACAGAATAAATAGAAATAAATATCCCTGAAACTGGTCGTCTCAGTCTCATCTTTTGGATTTAAAGTAGTAGCCATATTTCTTAGATGCTATAATACACATAGAAAAATGATTTCCAGTCGCTTGTTTGTGGATAAATGGTAAACATAATCGAGAAACCCGAGCTCGGCGCATTAGTGTCGCCACAAAGTAATCAATATATACCGATTCATAAGTGGTATCCGTACAAACATGGCTACTCGAGGGGGCTAGCGGTCCATCTTGCTAGAACTTTTGAACTACCATCTGGGGCTTGGGTGCTAGACCCATTCTGCGGAGGCGGCACTACTTTACTGACCTGCAAGGAATTAGGGATGAATGCCGTTGGATTCGATATTCTTCCATTCTCCGTCTTCTTGAGTAATGTCAAGACTGCAACTTATGATGATGTGGACATAATGCGCCAGTACGACACACTACAGGAGGTAGAGATTGGTAACTTAAACCATCGAGCACGCTTACCAGACATTCCCTTGGTCAAGAAAGCTTTTACAGCTGATGTCGAAAAGGCTTTGTTGGCCCTAAAGTCCAGAATCGACCTCATACCTTCCTGCGAGGCAAGGCGCTTGTTTCAGCTAGGATTCCTGAGTATTTTGGAGTCGGTTAGCAACACTACAAAAGCTGGAGGATTCCTAAGACTTGTAAAGCGTCAAGTACCGACTGGGGCAGTGGACCAATTATTCTTCAATAAAGTCAATTCAATGCTTAAGGACATCAGAGAGTTAAAGAAATCCGACGAGAATAAGAAAACAAGTATAACTGCCAAGATTGGCGATGCAAGAAAATTGCCAACAAGGCGGAAATTTGATGCGGTGATTACCTCACCACCTTATCCAAACAGACATGATTACACGAGAATATACTCACTGGAAATGGTCTTTGATTTCGTTTCTACGAATCAAGAGTTAAAAGCGATTCGATATGAGACAATCAGGTCGCATGTCGAAGCTCGAAAAAAATATGAAGCTCCGAGGTATAAGAAACCTGCTATCGTGAATACTCTTGTTTCAGAGATGGAAAACAACGGAGTGAACAATCCACAGGTAATTGGCATGATAGACGGTTACTTCGAAGACATGTACTTAGCTCTTTCTGAGATCTCGCGGTGCTTGAAACCTGGAGGCAAAGTTGGGATGGTTGTAAGCAACGTTCGTTTCGCAGGTGTGAATATTCCGGTTGACCAAATATTAGCTGATATTGGGGCACAAACACAGCTAGTACCCCAAGAGATTTGGGCGTTAAGATACAGAGGAAACAGTTCACAGCAAATGAGGGACTATAGCCGGATGCCCTCCCGGGAAAGTGTCATCATCTGGGAGAAGTCCTGTTAGGATTTGCCATGCCAGTCAACAAAAAAAGGGTCGTCTATTTATTCGGAGCCGGAGCTTCCCAAGCCGAAGCAAGCTTAGCGGATGACAGAGTGAATCTGCTAATGTCCCAAATAAAAGACGGCATCTTAAGAAAGATCACTGATGCCAATCTTCGAGGAATAGAAGAGATAAGAAACGAACTAGCTGGAGAAAATGTCGATGTTGAGCAACTGATAAGCCTGTATGAATCTTCCGGCAATAAACGCCATAAGAGGTTTTCGCAAATACTCAAGCATTATTTCAGGGAGGAAATTCAAGAGCAAATTGGGCAGTTGGATAAAGATGGAAGGTTTTACCCAAAACTCTATTCCGCTCTCATAGACATGCATGAGATTGAAGAGTATGACGAAAAACTGACAGGTATTTTGACTATTAACTATGAAGACCTGATTGAAAGGGCAATACTGCGAATCAAGGAGGGGGTTAACTATTCCCTTGGACTCTCAATAATAGGGAATCCACTAATGAGAATCAGTAAAGATGGGATTCCTCTGTTGAAGCTACACGGTTCCTTTAATTGGAAAAAGGAATTCCCTGTTTCTATAAGAGAAGGGC
>Ga0307430_1000287_pt1 | contig 47978 bp, 45 predicted proteins | sample SalMarWE160130MG_FD_202159 | JGI IMG/M metagenome (GOLD analysis project Ga0307430, IMG submission 202159) | Salt marsh sediment microbial communities from the Plum Island Ecosystem LTER, Massachusetts, United States - WE1603-130 | ecosystem: Environmental > Aquatic > Marine > Intertidal zone >...
TGTTACGAACAGTTGCTTCAGTAGATGCTTTCTTCGACATGATAAACTCCTCCAGATTGATGGGAAAGCATCTCTTAATTCTAAGCTACAATTTGTCTCATAAGCTCTGACACGGAACAGTTCAGCGTCAGGAAGACTCTCCCTAATGATTTGTTGAAGATAGTAATCAGCGCCACTACTGAGGCGGATCTTCGATGCATCGACAAGCGAAGTACTTACTTTGAGACTATGTCGGGAAATCGGCGTGCCGGAAAAGGCTAGCCACTCGACCTTATAGTACTCAATTGGAACGCTCTGGATATCGGCTTTATCCAGAATGTATTTTTCGTATAAGGGCGCTAGGTCTTGATCATAATGAATCCAAAGTCGTATACCGGGGCAATTTTCGCCAAGTATGTTGTTCGTACCCTTTAGAGCAATAGTTTCCTCTGATTCGGTGAAATAAAGCTCAATCAAGATTTCCGGAGGCTCAAAAAAAGTACCGTTCCGAATTCCCTTTATGTATTCCTCTGAGGCTTGCTTGTTGAGTAAGTGATGGGTCAGAGTTGAAGCTACCGGGTATCGTCCACTCCGTGCCGTGAGGGCAAGGTACACTGCTTCTACAAGTGTAGACTTGCCCGCTTCATTAGCGCCAACCAGGATGTTAAGTCCTGGATTGAACTCAATAGCAGACTCCCTGAAAACTTTATAGTTCCTAAGGAAGATCTTGGATATCATATTGTTCTCCTACATTGGGTTGTAGGTCATATTATTTTTGCAACGATTAACAACTAGCCAATTGCTTTGAGCTGCCGAAGGTGCCCGACCACAACTCCGATCATGCATCAACTCTAGGCAAACCCGTCTGATTCTCGGGTCTGTCGAAGACCGTTCGTCCAGCTTGACTGGATCCTGGCGTTCTTCCAGGGCTCCAGCGGATGGTTAGCTCGCTCATTGTTTACAATATATATTCATCTATGCTATAGACGGCAATCTGCACACGTTGACATACTATCGGCACACCCGCGGAATGGAGATCCGCATCTAATACAAAAGGAAGCCTCATCCCATTCAAGACTGTATCCGCAGTTAAAGCAAATTAATCGACAGCCACTAAAATCTTGTTTCATTGTTCCTACATCAACAAATGATTCGATCCAACACTCAGGGCAGCGGTAAATAGGGATCACTCCTCCATCAGCTTCATATTTCCAATTCATCCCAAACAGGGAAAAAGCATAGTCATCGGCGGCAACATTTCCATCAGCCGAGTATCCACAAAATTTACACTCCGCTCCATTATTGAAAATTAATGACTCTTGAACACATCGAGGGCATTCAACTATTGGTGATTCTGTATCTTCCAACTCGGCCTGAATGGATTTCATTCTATCTACGACGAAAGTATCAAATTCCGGAAGTGTAGCGCGTATCTGGTTAAGAAGTTCAGATTCTCTCTCTTCACCCTCAGTAAGCAGAAATTCATTCGCAATGAAATCTATTACAAAACTTAAAACTTTTGCCGATGATGCTTTAATTGCTATAGCGGAGTCGATAGTTGCGAAGTGTTCTAGCCTATTTCGCTTGCTTTTTAAATTGAGAAGTGATTTCCTGTCGTCTTCTGGAATGACCACGTTACAAATCGAGATAAGTCTCTGTATGCAATCTTTTAAATCGACACTATAAAAGTCTCCAGATTTATAGTCAACCAAATTTGCTTTGTTAATATTGCCGAAAACTAATGACCAATGTTCTCGACGTAATCTATCCTTGAGGACAAGTTCCAAACCTGCACAAAGATGTAATACACCATATTTCAATTCTTCTGGAGATGGACCACCTTGGAGATGAGTAATTGCATTATATATAAAGTCTAAACCATTCTCTAACACTGTAAATTGAACCTTAGCTTCAGAATTTTTTGGCATGATATTTAATAACCTTATATGAGCGGTCTAATGATTTAGAGCTGAGCAGCCCGTTCTCATCTCCGATCATAACCCAACTATGGTCAAATCCGGTTGAATCTCTAGTATGCTTCAACGAATTATTTAGCATCGCCACTCACATACTTGGCGAGATCAGGAAACTCTTGGGGGTCAACAATGTCGAGGTCGCCGTTCGTAACCATAAGAAAATGCCTGCGGCAGAGTTCCAGTCTGTGGAGATATGGGACAACTTGAGAATTGACTGTTGTAACGAAGCTTCTCAAGTCGGTGACCGAATAGGGTAGCTTTATGCCCTTGGGTCCACTGGCAATGAACACCGAGTGATCTCGAAGCTTTGCAATAACGTTTTGGCGTACGGTCCGTTCTGACATGTAGAAACCAAGATTTGCCAAGTGATCCCGCACTCTTATAGTGGGGAGGTATTCTTCCGGATTGATCGACCTAAAGTGATAGAGAAGGTACCGGACAGCAGCCACCCGGGCGTGTTCATAGGTGTCCTCAGATAGTGATAACTCTTCAATAAAGCCATTTGCCTTCTCAATGGCATGTTGCCTTACAAGATAGTCAAACCTCTTGAGGTCCTCCAACTGCTCGTATCCAAGCGGCTCAGGAAAGCGTGGCGGCCATTCGTCAATAATGATAGTGTGCATTCGAAGCGGCTCAAGTACATCCATGGGATCCACACCTGCATAGCATCTGTTAATGGTGCCTGCGATGAGGTCAGCAACCTGGATGAACGGGTAGTCGTCGCTGTTGACAAAATCGAAAGTTGAACGTTCAAAGAGTCTCTGAGGCAAACGCCGTCGCAGATAGTCAGCGAAGCTGAGCATAAACTCGGAAGTGCCGTGTTGGTCTGCAATCACGCGGATGTCTGAGAATGACTCTAAGAGATTCTCATATAGGATGCGATTGATAAACTTGACAAAGGATCGACGAAAACGAAGTCCGCTTTCAGTAAGGATAAGGGACTTATCGATGACCTGTGAGTAATGTTTGAACGACAGTTCCGAAACCTCGTCAAGAATCTGCCGACGCCTTGAAAGGTTACCACCAATCTTGCTTGATTTAATCTGTCCCTTCGGGAAGTAGCGATCGATGATAGACCTGCATCTTGCAACCTGAGCTTGTAGCTTGTTCTGATCTACGATCACCGCGGAAAGCACGAAGTATTCCGATACTCCTTGCTTTGTGATGTCAATTTCTGGATCGCCAGACTCATCAACAAACACATACCTGGCAGTCGAGCTCGGCAGTGTCATTCATTCTCCTCTGGTCGCTGTGCTATGCATACTTTTTAGAGAATTTGATCTTGAACCAGTACCCTGAAATATATTAAGGTATCTTGCCGATTTGTATGAAATTTCCATTAAGAAATATGGAAATTTCAAATCCTGCAGAACAACACAACTACTCAGTAATTATTCCCACATGTTTTCTGTACAGAAATCTTCGAAAGCGTACTAGTCTGGGGGAGGCTGTTGTGAAAGAAAAGATCTTCGGAGTGAGAAATGTTGCCCCTCAAATTTGCACTGAACGAAAATAAAAGATGGTTTATCGTCCTTACACTCTGGAATAGCTGACTCTTCCTCCTTTGGGATACATTTATCTCATTTTCGGCCAAATTCCTATGGAATAGCCAATTACGTATGGAACAGCGCCAATTACATGTGAAAACCTACACACCCCTCAACATTCACTGAAACCACACGAATAGCACTTGCGGCAGCCTTCTTCCCGCACCAGCGTCCCCGCGCCACATTCGGGACACAGGTCGCCGAAGTGGGCCATGTCCTTTTCCGCTTCCTGCGGCGGCTGCTGCAGCTGCTCGGGTTCCACCTGGACCACTTCGCCGAATTCTTCGTCCGCCAGAAAGGCAGCCAGGGCCTGCGCCAGGCCGTCCGGCAGGGAGAGCACGCGGTTGGGGCCGAATCCCATCGGCCGCCCGCCGCCGATTCCGGTCATCTGGCGCACCACTTCCGCCATGCGGTCGCGCGGCGACACCGGCGAGGCCACGCGTAAAATATACGAAATCAACCGCCCGATTGCCTCCGATACGGAAGCCGTGGCCGATCCGGCCTTGGCGGAGGTGATGAAGATCTCGAAGGGCTGGCCATTGCCGTTGCGATTGACGGTCACGAAGGCCTTCCCCAGCGGCGTGTGCATCTGGTAGGTGGAGCCCTGCAGACGCATGGGGCGCGGTTTCTTGCCCTCCATCCACATGGTCAATTGAGTCGGCGCGACGGCTGTATCCTTTTTGCTCGCCGTCTCTTTGGTTTCCAGCACCACCTTGCTGCGCGAGCCGGTCACGTACACGGTGAGGCCCTTGCAGTCCAATTCCCAGGCCAGTATATAAGCCTGACGAACGTCGTCTTCGCCGGCATCGGCGGGGAAGTTGATCGTCTTGCTCATACTGTTGTCGACGAAGGCCTGCATGGCGGCCTGCATCTGCACGTGTTCCTCGGATTGAATGTCCTGTGACACCACGAAATTGTCCCTGATCTTTTCCGGCAGCTCCTCGATGCCCTGGCAGGAGCCGGTCTCCAGCACTTCATCGATGATGCGCTGGCGCTGGGCATCCCCCAGGTCGGCTTCGATCAAGGCCTGCTCGAAAAGCGGACTTGTGTAGGTCAGGCGTAGATCCTCGCCGTTGTCCTCCACGTGGCGATAGTAGGCCAGGGCAAACACCGGCTCGCAGCCGTAACCCTCGCAGCCGGCGACGGTGGCGATCGTACCCGTCGGCGCCACGGTGGTTTGCGCCGCGTTGCGGATGCCGTACTTGCCGATCAAGTCCCGCAGTTCATCCCAATCAACACCCGGGCGTCCGAAATCGCAGCAGTAATCATGCAGCGGCGAAGGTAATTCCCAGGTCAGATTATCGGGATCGTAGATGCTGCCGCGGATGGCCGGGAACGGCCCCCGCTCGCGGGCCAGTTCCACGCTGGCGCGCATGCACTCGTAGCGGATGAATTCCATCACCTGCGCCGAAAATTCCTGCGCCTTCTCCGCGCCGTAGCGCACGCCGACGTGGTACATCAAATCCCCGAGGCCCATGATCCCCAGCCCGATGCGCCGGGCGCGATGGGCGGATTCTTTTAATGAAGGGACGGCAGGTACATAAGCGTTGGCCGTCACCACGTCGTCCAGGAAGCGGGTCGCCGTGATCACGCTCTGGCGCAGGCTGGCCCAATCGACCGTCCCCCCGGGGCCAAAATGTTGGGCCAGGTTGATCGAGCCCAGGCAGCAGTTCTCGTAGCTGCCCAGCCACTGCTCGCCGCAGGGGTTGGTGGCCTCGAGATCGTAAAGATGCGGCAGCGGGTTGCTGCGGTTGGCCGCGCTGAGAAAGAGCACGCCCGGCTCACCGTTGTGGTGTGCCTGGGTGACGATCTTGTCCATCAAATCGCGTGCCCGCACGGTCTTGTGAACCTTGATGGGAATGCCGCGCCGCTCGGCTTGTTCGAGCGATCCGTGGAATCCCTTGTATTCATCCGAAGATACGTCTGGGAATCGCAGCTCCCAATCCTCGTCGTTTTTCACCGCCTGCATGAAGGCATCCGTGATGCCCACGGAGATGTTGAAATTGGTGATGGCGCTCTCGTCCGTCTTGCAGGTGATGAAATCCTCGATATCGGGATGATCGATGCGCAGCACCGCCATGTTGGCGCCGCGTCGCGTGCCGCCCTGGGCGATCACGTCGAAGGCCTGATCGTAAACCTTGAGGAAACCGACCGGACCGGTCGCCTCGCCCGCCGAGGTTTTCACCAGCGAACCCTTGGGTCGGATGCGGGAGAAGGCAAACCCGTTTCCACCGCCGGTCTGCTGGATCAAGGCTGCGTCGCGCAGCGTCTGGAATATCCCTTCTTTGCTCCGACCCATGTCGTCTGCAATGGGCAGCACGAAACATGCGGCCAGCTGGCCCAGGGGTGTGCCTGCCCCGGTGAACGTCGGTGAATTGGGGAAGAACCGCTTGGAGGTCAATAAGTCATAAAACTGCGCAGCGACCACATCCACCTGACCGCCCCACTCACACTCCACCTTGGCGACGTGGCTGGCCACTCGCCAAAACATCTGCTCGATGGTTTCGGTCGCTTCGCCGTTTTCATCACGGCGTATGTAGCGTTTCTCCAACACCGTACGGGCATTCTGCGAAAGCTCGATCCCCTGGAGATCATCCGGAGTCGTCATCCGGACGTCGCTCTGCCCTTCGTTCATTTTAATATCGATCTCATGACCGGTTGTGTCCAACATCACAATATCCTCCTACCTCTGGTCGATCACGAAATCGCAGTCAAGATCTGAGATCTTGAATACGATCCTGGATGGTTCAGGTGTCCAGGAGAAGCCGGTCGATCTCGTCTCGTATGGCCTCTAAACCGTCCAACCGCAGATACACGATGGCGTACCGCACGTAAGCAATATGATCTAACTCTTTTAAACCCGCGATCGCCAAATCCCCAATCACACGTGATGAAATTTCTTCCTTCCCCATACCCTGGATCGTCGATTCGATCTCACCCACGAGCCGATCGATGTCTGCCGCAGATACAGGTCGCTTTGCGCAAGCGATGCGAATCCCCCGGAGCAATTTCTCCTGATCGAATTCCTCACGTGTGCCATCTCGTTTACTGACCAACGGCGACGCCAGTATGGCGCGCTCATACGTACTGAAACGCTGCTCGCATTCCTTACAAACGCGGCGTCTGCGTATCCCCCCACGAGTATCATGCGTCGTATCGATCACTCGTGTCCTCTGGCTGCTGCAGTACGGGCAGCGCATGATTTTTACCTTTTGTAGACCAACTGTTCGGCGCCAGATGTTGGGCGATTACCCTCTTGGCACCCGATATATACGGGACGAGGAAGCAAATTGTACACGACACGCACTCGCGTTGCAAGCGATTTAGGCATATTCAACCTTAAAATATTTGGTACTGTAGTCATACGTTTCCGGACGACGCGGCAAATTGGCGCCGGGAGGAGGATACCAACGCCAATCTGCACGCGTTCGCGTACCCAGATCGACCGGGCGGCAAACGGTCGTTCTGGCGTTCTGTGACACGACCGTGTGAAACCGGAGGTCCGGTCTCATCACCGTCGGCGTAAAAAGGCAGGGATGTCGAGGTCATTGACGTCGAAAACCGCTGGCTGGAATTCCTCTTCCAGCGATTGTTCTGTGCTATCTTTCGTCGCTTTCGCTTCTGTTCGGCTCTTGGCTCGCGGGATCACGCGGCGATGCAAGGAGCGCGAAGTTTCGAACCCTGTGGCGATCACGGTCACGCGCAGTTCGTCACTCATACTGGGATCGATTACCGCGCCAAAGATCAAGTTGACATCCGGATGCGCCGTTTCCTTGATAATCGCAGCCGCGGTATTCACTTCAAAGAGCGACAGATCCGATCCACCGGTGACGTTGAAGAGAATCCCGCGGGCGCCGTCGATGGTGATGTCCAGCAGGTTGCTGGAAATCGCCTGCTCGGCGGCGGCACGCGCTCGATCCTCACCGGAAGCCTTGCCGACGGCCATCAGGGCGGCGCCTCCCTCTGACATAATCGTGCGCACGTCAGCGAAGTCCAGGTTGATCAAGCCCGGAATGGTGATCAATTCGCTGATGCCCTGAATGCCCTGACGCAGGACGTCATCGGCGAGCTTGAAGGCATCGTGCAGGCTGGCGCGTTTATCCGCCAGCTGCAGGAGACGGTCGTTGGGGATCACGATCAACGTATCCACGTACTCTTTGAGCTTGTTGATCCCCATTTCCGCCGTGTGGCGCCGCTTGGCGCCCTCGAATGTGAAGGGCCGGGTGACCACGCCGATCGTCAATGCGCCGACCTCTTTGGCGATCTGGGCCACGATGGGGGCTGCGCCCGTTCCGGTACCGCCGCCGATCCCCGCGGCGATGAAGGCCATATCCGCGCCCTTGAGTACTTCATATAGTTCTTCCGCCGATTCCTCCGCCGCTTTCTGCCCGACTTCGGGATTGCCTCCCGCGCCCAACCCGCGCGTCAGCTTGTCGCCGATGCGTACGCGCGTCGGGGCGTTCGAGAGCAGCAGCGCCTGGGCGTCGGTGTTGACGGCCACGAACTCGATGCCCGCCAGGCCCTCTTCGATCATGCGGTTGACGGCGTTGCTTCCCCCTCCTCCGGTGCCGACAACCATGATCCGTGCAAATGACTCCATATTAGGAACTGTTTGCATCGTTTCCTCCTCTAGTTTGAAATCTCGAAGCGCCTGCACGATGTATTTCTCTGCAGCGAATCCGACGCAGGCCGTAATATTTTGGGTTATCTTGCGAGGAGATTTCTCTCCCCGACGTTCCGAAAGAACCTTCGATCATGATTATGATTCCTACCCCGGCAGCAATCGTCGTAAGAAATCCGCTGCCCGGTTGACGCTAAAGCGCGGCCATTGAAAACCCGAGTAACCATCGTAGCCATATTCCTCGTCGAGTTTCCTGGCCCACTCCAGCAAACCCAAACTGGCCGAAAAAGCCGGCGTGCGGATGCGATCCACCAGGCCGCGCACGTTGGCGGGCTGCGCCGTACGGACCGGCATCTGCAAGGTGCTGCTGGCCACTTCCTTGATTCCCGGTAACAGGCTCGAACCACCGGTGAGCACCATGCCAGCCGGCAGCAATCCATCGTATCCGCTGCGTTTGATTTCCTGGCGCACCAGGCTGAAGATCTCCTCCACACGCGGCTCGAGAATCGCAGCCAGGTCCGAGCGTTTAATCTGCACGGGGTTTTCCTCCCCGAAGGGACGTACCGTGAAGGACTGAGTCGCATCGACCTTAAGTACGCAGGCGTGTCCCTGGCGGATCTTGATCGATTCGGCCGTCTCCGGCGGCAGATGCAGCCCCTGGGAAATATCGCTGGTGAGATGCTCCCCGCCCACGGGGATCACCGCCGTGTGCCAGGCGGCGCCCTCAATGCAGATGGCGATATCCGCCGTCCCGCCGCCGAGGTCACACACCACGACGCCCATTTCCTCTTCCGTTTCGGTGAGGACCATGTTGGCGGCAGCCAGCGAACCCAGCACCCAACCATCCACGGCGACTCCCGCCGCCTCGATGCATTTCTCCAGGTTGCGCAGCGCTGTAGCGCCTGCCGTGACAATGTGCGCCTCGACTTCCAGGCGGTAACCGTGCATGCCCAGTGCAGATTTAATCCCGTCCTGCCCATCGACAACGTAACCGCGCGGCACCACGTGAATGATGTTGCGGTTGTACGGCACGGCGATCGAACGCGCCGCTTCCAGCGCCCGGTTGACGTCGTCGTAGCTGATCACACGACCGCTAACGCCGGCCATGCCGCGGCTGTTTAATGAAGAAATTTGACTGCCGGAAATGCTCACCAGCGCCGACGAGATCTCGTATCCCGAGCTTCGTTCAGCTTTATCTTTCGAAGCCTTGATGGCGCGCGCCACGCCTTCGAGACTGACCACGCCGCCCTTGCGCATGCCCTGAGATGGCACGATGCCCACACCGATCACGCGCAGCTGGCGATCAACGTTTAAATGCCCGACGAGTGTACAAACCTTCGTGGTTCCTACGTCGATGCCCACGTAAATCGGGTCGCCCGATGCGATCAGATGATTCGTCACGAAGTCATCGCTCCACCCGGTAATACGGCGCCGCTTGATCTTCGAGATTCACCAGCGCCACTGAAATACCCTTCTCGGCGATCTTTTCGGCGAGCGCCTGGTACACCCGTACTTTCATGGCCATATCGCCATCCACACCGAATACCACTTTCCAACCGCGGGGATCTTCGAAACCGAAGCCGTACTGCGGATCGTACTGCAGCACTTTCACGTCCTCCAACGCCTCGCTGAGCGCAAGCGCGTTCCGGATCACCTCCGGCGCCATCGCCGGGGTCAATGCTTCATCGCTGATGCTCAGCACCGCTTCCTCCGTCTCGATGCGGACCAGGTCGCTGTTTGTCTCTTGCGGGATAAAGGCCAGTCCCTCAAGACTGAGCCACCAGGTCCGTCCGGCGTCGTTCCAGGCCACCGCTGCCGTACGTTCCGTCACTTCCACGGCCACACTGTTGGGCAGCGCCAAATGTACTTGCGCGGCTTCGATTTCCGGATGCCCCTCCAACTGCTCGACGATCACCTCGGGATCGATGGAGAAAATGCCCTCACCGATAAAATCAACCAGGGATTGGATCTGCGCGGTGGATAACAATTGGTTCCCGCTAACATCCATCGAGGCCACAAGGTATCGCTCCGCGGAGAGAAATTCGCCAAGTCCCCAGGCAAGCAGAAGCAGCAGCCCTGCGGAAAGCAAACGCGGTCCCGTATGAAACCTGGGCAGCGCCGGCAATTGCACTTCGGCTCCCTGCTGCGAACGCAGCTGAAGATCGTAGCGGCGGCGCGGCGTACGACGACGGCGCGGGCTTTTCTTCAATTCCCGCCGCGGCACCGGCTCGATCGTACGCTCCATGCGAGCGCGGCGTGCACGGACGCTTTCCGCCCGTGTCCGCATGCTCTCCATGGACTGCTCGCTCAACGTCATGCCCCAACCTCGTAACTGCGCAACAGCTTGTCCTTCTGTGCCTGTCGTTCTAAAGCCAATTCGATCAGGCGGTCCAGCAGCTTTGGATACGACAACCCACTCGCTTCCCACAACTTGGGATACATGCTGATTTTGGTGAAACCCGGAATGGTGTTGATTTCGTTCAAGTACAGGCTGCCATCTTTCTTGTCCAGCAAGAAATCCACGCGCCCCATCCCGGCGCCATCGATGGCCTTGAAGGCGGCGATGGCCAGACGTTGTGCTTCGTGGGCCAGGCCGTTATCCAGCGGAGCAGGGATCAACAAATCGGAGGTGTCATCAATGTATTTCGCCTTGTACGAATAGAAGTCGTCGCCCGGCACAACCTCGCCGGGAACCGAAGCCTCCGGATCCTCATTCCCCAGAACGCTGATCTCGATCTCCCGCGCCTCGATGCCGACTTCCACCAGGATGCGCCGATCGTAACGCGCCGCATCCATGATGCCTTCCATTAAATCGGATCGTCCCCGGCACTTGCTCACGCCCACAGAAGAGCCCATGTTTGCCGGCTTGGTGAACAGCGGATAAGGCAAGAGCGATTCCACACGGTCCAACTCCGTCTGGAGATCGCCCTCCAATTGCGTCGATAAGACGATCGTCCAATCCAATACCGGGATGCCGTTGGCGCGCATCACGTGCTTGAAGATATCCTTGTCCATCGCCACGGAGGAGGCCAGCACGCCCGTTCCGACATAGGGCACATCGGCCATCTCCAGCAGCCCCTGCAGCGTGCCGTCTTCACCGTATGTTCCGTGCAGCACCGGAAAGACGACGTCTAAATCGGCGATACGCTGCAGCGCTTGATCTTCCTGCCAGCGGTACAAACCGCGAGTACCCGGCTGCGCTGGAAGCATGACTTCATCGAGTTCATCCTCACGGCCTTGTTCAAAGGCCTTCAACGCCTGCTCGCCGGCAAGCCACTGGCCCGACTTCGTGATCCCGATGGGAATGATCTCGTACTTGGCCCGATCCAGCGCGGACATCACCGACTTCGCCGACATTATCGAAACTTCGTGCTCGCCGGAGCGGCCGCCAAAAATCACACCCAACCGCAGTCTGTTGCTCAAAGTGCGCCTCCGTCTATCAACTGCGTCGATTCGGATTGCAGTGTCTGCCAATCCCCAAGCAATTCCACCTCGAGTTCGAGTTCGACTCCAAATTGCTCGGCCACACGTCGCTGGGCCTCGTCGATCAATCCCTTCACATCCGCCGCGGTCGCATCGCCGTGATTGATGAAGAAATTGGCGTGCACGTCACTGATCTGCGCGCCGCCGATGCGAAATCCCTTGAGATCGCTGGCTTCGATTAAACGGCCGGCGTAATCCCCGGGCGGGTTCTTGAACATGGAACCCATGCTCGCCCCAGGTGGCTGAGTCGCTCGCCGTTGTTCGATGAATTCCTGCATCTTCGCCTTCGTCGCCTCGATCGTCGAGATGGTTAACTGCAGAGTCGCGGCCAGAACGATCGCTTCACCAGGATGACGCTTCAACCAACTCTCGCGATAGCCAAATTCCAATCGCTCCGGGGGCCACGATTCTGCGCCCTTTCTTCGTTGCAAGATTTCGGCCAACTCCAGATTGCCGGCCATGTCCCCGCCGTGTGCGCCCGCGTTGCCAACAACAGCGCCTCCCAGCGTGCCGGGAACCGTTGCCGCCCATTCCAGTCCGGCCCACCCGCGCTCGACTGCGCGTCGGGCAATGCTCCCCAACCCCGTGCCGGATTCGGCGCGCAGGCGTGGACCTTGCGGAGCTTCCCAGAAACGCACGCCGCGCGCCTGATTCAAGACGACAACACCCCGGATACCCGCATCGGCGATGAGTACGTTCGATCCACCACCGAGAATGCGGAATGAAATCTTCAGATCCCACAATGTCTCGGCGATCATCGCCAGACGCTCGGCGGAACCTACCGTCAGGAGCACATCCGCGGGTCCGCCGATACGCGCAGCCGTATAACGGGCCAATGGCGCCTGTTCTTCGATGCTGCCAAAGGTCCGCCGCAGCTGCTCGATGGTATCCGAGGGCAAACGTCGATCGCTCAAAGCCTACGCACCTTATCAATCACACGCTCGACAGTTTTCTGTTCCGGCAGCGCCAGCAAGGGTAATGTGGACGGATCCACTTTCTCACTCAGGCGCATTTTCTTTATCGCCACGCGCATGCGCAGCTCCATACGGCGATCATTGTCAAAAACGTTCCGTTTGCGTTCAGACATGACCTTTGCCTCCTTCTGTGGTTAGACCTTCCAACACTCGGTACCCAACCCGATTTCCATCTCCAGCACTCAACGTCACGACCAGGGAACCCCCTTTCACGCGCTCGAGTAAATAATCTGCGGCAGACTCGAGGCGGCCAATGTATTTCACATCGGGATGATCGATTTTCTCCACGAGTACACGGCTGTCGATGGAGCCATCCGCTTGCTCGCGTGAAGCGAAAATATCGGTCACGATCAAATGATCGCAGGCTTTAAAAGCATCCGAAAAATCCGGCAGCAGCACTCGGATACGGGAGAAGGTATGCGGCTGATAAACCGCCCAGATTTCCGCATCGGGATACTGCTGGCGCGCGCCATCCAGCGTGGCCTTAATCTCCGTGGGGTGATGGGCGTAATCGTCCACAATGGTCACACCAGCCACCTCGCCGATGATTTCGAAGCGCCGGCCTACGCCGAGAAACTCGGTCAGCGTCTCGCGCATCTCCTTAAACTCCAGGCCCAGGTAATCTCCCACAACGAGCGCCGCCAGCGTGTTGAGCACGTTGTGCGCCCCGGGCAGCCGCGTGCGTACCAGCCCTAGCGTCTGCTCGTGTTTGAACACCAGGAAATCGGACCCACCGACGGCGTTGGGGCGAATCTCCTCTGCGTGCCAATCCGCATCCGCGGTCAATCCGTAGCGGATGCAGGCGATCTCAGGCAGCGGCAGCGAGTTGATGCCCGGATCGTCCTGGCAGACCACAAGCAGGTCCTGGACACCAGCTGCAAATTCAGCAAAAGCCCGGCGAAATGAATCGAATGTGGGGTAGCAATCCGGATGATCGTGTTCTACGTTGGTGATCACCGCGATGGACGGCTTGAGCCCCAGGAACATACGGTCGTATTCATCCGCTTCGATCACAAAATAATTACCGCTTCCGGCCTGGGCATTGGTGTCGAAATTCGAGAGCGTGCCGCCAACGATGAAACTGGGATCCCGATTGGCCTGGGTCAACAACCAGGCGATCAAGCCTGTGGTCGTCGTCTTCCCGTGTGTGCCCGCAACGGCGATGGCCTGCTGTTCTGCGATTAACTCGCTCAGGAAAGCCGCTCGCCGCAGTACGGGAATGTCCTTTGCTTCGGCAGCCCGCAGTTCGACGTTATCCATGGGTATCGCCGAGGAGGCAATCACCAGATCGGCGCCGGAGACATTCTCGGGGCGATGACCGTAGACGATGGGAATCCCGAGCTCTTCCAGCGCTTGCGCGAAGGAAGAACGCTCCCGGTCCGAGCCCGAAACTGTATCGCCTCTCTGCTTCATGACCCGAGCGATGGCCGACAAACCTGCGCCTCCTATGCCCACGAAATGCACCTTTCGACTCATACGAAAACCACGATAATGAACACGAACACGACGCCGACGACGAAGTAAATGTGCGGGATGGGAACCAGACTGGGCGGCAGCAGCTCCATGAAATCCTGAACACGCGCCAGGAAGGCGGGGTCGGCCGGCATCGTGACCAGGGTTGTGTTGTCGTATCCCATCTGATCCAGGAAGTACCACAGCGATCCGAAAAGCAGATAGCCATTGAGCGCACCCATCACCAGGCCCAACAAAATATCCTGCAGACGTTCGCGCACCAATTTCGGCTGCAAGGCGCGGATGTGGGGCGTCTGATAACCAAAGAAAGCTATGATCACCAACAGGAACGCCCGGATGACGAAGCGCGTTGTTGGTGGCTGCGTCATTAACCCCGTGTTGTAGGGTTGGACGTGGTTCTCCAGGATCTGGATGATGAACAGGGCCAGGACGATAGCACTGGTCACGAGCAGTTCCTTGGCCCAACCACGCATCGCCCCGATCACAGCGAACATGGCAACCAACATACCGAAAACCACGAAAAGGCTAAGCACGAGCTCCCCTTTCACCGAGCCGCAGCAGTTCGGCCGCAATGGCCTCTGCTGCCTCGGGCGCGGCCAATTCCTTCATCGCGACTCGCATGGCTGCAAGCCGATCGGGATCATCGAACAAGTTCAAAATCGTGGGCAGCAGGTCTGTGGACAGCGTTTCGTCCGCAAGCGATACCGCTGCACCCGCCTCGACCAGATAGTCGGCGTTGACCTTTTGATAGCGCCAGGCATGTGGATAGGGAACCAATATCGCCGGAAGCCCAAGCAAGGGGTATTCTCCAATCGTCGCCGCGCCGGCTCGCGACACCACGAGATCGGCGGCAACCAGGGCGAAGGGCATTTCATCATGCAGATAAGCATGCACATGGTAATTCTCCCGCAGTCGAGCAGGCAGCTTCTCGAGCACCCCATCCACTCTGGGCCAATCCAGATGCCCGGTGATATGCAGCACGACCACCCGTTCCAGAAGCGTTGGCAAGCAGGACCATAAAGCTTCGTTGATCGAACGAGCGCCGCGACTGCCGCCAAAAACAAGCAGCACTTTCTTCCGCCCGGCCAACCCCAATTTATGACGCGCCTTGGCCCGGTCCAGATTCGCCAATGCGGCGCGCGTGGGATAACCCGTGACGACCACACGCTTTCCCCTGGGGTGGAATGCCAGTGACTTCTGCGTGGAAACCGTGATCACATCCGCCATCCTGCCAATCAAGCGCAGCGCCAGAGCCGGTTCGATGTCGGGCACGAAGATCGCCTTGGGCACTCCTCTTGCCGCCAGGGCAACGGGAACACCGACGAAACCGCCGGTGAAGAAAATTGCCTCGGGATCGAAATCCTGCACGATGCGCCGCGCCGCGGGAACACCGCGCCCCAAACGAACCAGATTGCCCGGCAAAGCGCGCAGTCCGACTCCATGCACGCCCGCAGCCGGGATAGAACGATAATCCTGACCCACTCGACTTAACAGCAAAGCCTCCATTCCGCCTTCACTTCCAATCCAGAGCACTTCAGCTCGCTTGCCGAGTGCGTCGACTACGGCCAATGCGGGATACACGCCTCCGCCTGTCCCGCCCGCCGATACCAATAGTCGCAACTGTACCTCTCTCCTCTTCCTGTTGGGACGCCCTGCGGGAGACATTGATCAGCAAACCAACGCCCGCCAGGGTGGTCACCAGACTCGAGCCGCCAAAACTGAAAAAGGGCAGCGCGTTTCCGGCGAAAGGCAGCAATCCCAACAAGACCGACATGTTGATAACCGCTTCGATCCCGATCCAGAATGTGACGCCGCTGACCAGCAGCATCTCCAATTTCGTCATGGCTTTCAACCCCAGGCGAAAACCACGCCAGACGAACAAGCAGAATAGAACCAGGACGAGGATGGCGCCGATCAGACCCAGTTCTTCGCCGACGATGGCGAAAATGCTGTCGGTGTGCGGGGCCGGTAAAAACCCAAACTTTCCCCTACTGGCGCCAAGTCCCCGGCCGAAAATGCTACCCGAATAAAACGACTGTAAGGACTGCTGCACGTGGTAGGAAGCTTTCTCCAAATCGACCAATCCGCCGATGTATTTGTCCCAGCGATCCTGTCCGACCTGGGAAACACGCACGAGCACGAACGCCAACGCCCCACCGCCAACGCCCATGGCCATAATCTGGCGCATGTCCGCGCCGGCAAGGTAAAACATGACCACAGCGACAATCACCACGGTAAAGCCGGCGCTGAGATCGGGCTGCAGCAGGATCAAACCACCCACGAGACCGACGATCATGATCAAGGGAGCCAGCCCATAACCGGTATGGGAAAGACGATCCCCCTTCGAATCCATCCACACGGCCAGATAGATGATCAACGCCAATTTGGCCAACTCGGAAGGCTGCACAGATCCACCGAGAAAAGCGCGCTTGTGTTCCGCACCCAGGTTGACCAGCAGTACTACGAGAAGCGTCAGCACCGTAGTGAGGATCAAAGTCAGTGCGTATTTCCGAATCCATTTCATGGGAATGAACGTCGCCACCGCCATGGCGGTCAAACCCACGACGAGATTCCGCAGCTGCCGCTCGAAAATGGCATAGGGATCGCCCTCCAGACGCCAGGACACGTCCCAGCTGGAGGAATAGACCATCACCAGGCCAAAAGCGATCAAAGCCGCCACGAGCACGAACAACCAGGGATCGAAGCCGATCCCGAATCGCCTTCGGATGCCTGACTCCTGAAATGCATCCTGGGTAATCGTCCGTTCCGTCACAGCGAATTCACCAATTCCCGGTAGCGTTCGCCACGTTCGGCGAAATCCTGAAACGCGTCGTAGCTTGTGCCGCCGGGTGCGAGTAGAACGAGATCACCTGCTTCAGCTACTCGTGCAGCGGCCGCTACCGCCTGATCTAAATCGGCATAAATCTCAACCTGCAGCTTGCAGCTTGCGTCGCGATGTCGTTCGACGGCATCTGCGATTTTCTCCACCGCCTCTCCGAAGATGATCAAATGACGCACGCGCCGGCAAACCAGCTCGGCATACGCATCCCAGGGTAAATCTTTATCCCGACCACCGGACAACAAGACCAGCGGTTCGTCGAACGATTGAATGGCGGCGATGGCGCGCTCCGGCGCCGTGGCGATCGAATCGTTGTACCAATCGACACCATCGATGCGGCGCACAAACTCCAAACGATGTTCGACGCCCTGAAATCCGCGCACACCGGCTTGCATGGCCTCCGGCGAGATTTCAGCTGCAGCAGCGATCGCACAAGCTGCGATCACGTTCAACAAGTTGTGTTTGCCCCGCAGCGCCACGTCTGCCACCGGGCAAAGGGCGATGTCCTTGCCATCGAGCCGCAAACGAATCACATCCTCGGCCAGGTAGGTGCCCTCTCCTTCGGGAATCTCCCAGCCGAAACTTATCATTCGACCCCGGACTTGTTCCCTCAAAGCCCAGGAGATTTCATCATCCCGATTCAACACAGCCCGATCATCTGCCAGTTGATATTGAAGAATGCGCCGCTTCGCCGCCGTGTAGACCACCATCGTCTTGTGACGATCGAGATGATTGGGTGTCACGTTCAATATCACGGCGATTTGCGGACTGATGTCCATCAATTCCAACTGGAACGAGGACAATTCCATCACGACGAGATCCTGTGGTTGAATCGTCGGCAGGTCGGCCAGAAGCGGTCTACCGATATTGCCGCCCACCCAGACGTACTTCTGCGAGTTTTCATATTCGGCGGAGGCCATCCGCCCCACGAGCGTCGTCGTGGTTGTCTTCCCAGCCGAACCGGTGATACCAATAATGGAAGCAGGGCATCGTTCGAGGAACAGTTGCGCGTCGTTGGATATTGGGATACCCTGCTCTCGAGCCTGCTGTGCCAGCGGCAGATCCGCGGGTACGCCCCCGGACAGGCACAGCAGGTTCGCTCCCTCTAGCAACGCGGGCGGATGGCCTCCAAACACAAAATCCACCGAGAGGTTGCCTAATTCTTCTGTTTCTTGCTTCAGCGCTTCGGCTGGTTTGCTGTCACTTACCACGACTTCTGCTCCATGTTCCACAAAATAACGGACCAACGCTTTCCCTTGTCTTGCCAATCCAAGCACGACAACTCGCTTTTCGGCCCAATCCTTTTCAGTTTCCTTCGAGGACCGGTTTCGACCGTCACGCTCTTCCCGAGTCACTGCTATTCCGTTCAGGCAACCTGGCGTTGCCTCGGTGCGGACGGATTCTTGCTCTCGTCAACACCAATCCAATAATGATCCGGCATCACGTTGCGAGCCTTGCGCACTTTGACACCAGCCATGATGCCCTCACCACCATTCAACGTGGCGGGATTCACCAGGCACAATGTAGGCCTGCGGCCATATTTTTCAGTGTAGAACGACACCGCGCGCTGGATTTTTTCGGGTGTCGAAGCTGATTGATCGTCAAACCAAAGCATTCCGATATCCATCTTCTATCTCCTTTACACCAGGGCTAAAGCGACCCCGAACATGCCGGCCAATAAGGCGATCAACCAAAAACGCTGCACGATCTGAGTCTCACTCCAACCACTCAATTCAAAATGGAAATGCAGAGGCGACATGCGGAACAATCGCCGTCCCTTGGTCAACTTGAAAAACAGCACCTGCAGTGCTACGCTGACCGTCTCGCTGGTGGGGATGATGCAGATGATCGGGTAGAGAATCCAATGACCGGTCATCAGGGCGACCACGCCCAACGTGCCCCCCAGCGCCAATGCCCCCGTGTCGCCCATGAAAAGCTCCGCAGGGTAGGCGTTGTACCAGAGGAAGGCAAACAGCGCGCCGACCATGGTGAAACAGAAACGCACCAGGAAGACCTGTCCCTGGATCATGGCGATTACCCCGAAGCAGGCGAAAGCGGTGGCGGAGATCAATCCCGCCAACCCATCCAGACCATCGGTTAAGTTGATCGCATTGGTTGAAGAAACGATGATGAACATCGCCAAGGGCACATACCAAATACCCAGATCGATGTTTTCCGGTATGTTGGGGATCACCATCTCGGGCGGTTTTAAGCCGTACTTGAGCACCAATGCAGCACCCAAAGCGACCAGCACCTGCAGCAGAAATTTGTATCGCCCACGAATGCCCTCACCACGCTTTTGCCCGCGTAAACTCAACCAATCGTCCACTGCGCCCAGCAGTGCAAACGCCAGGAGCACCAGCAGCGGCAGCAAGATCGAGTTGCCCAGTACGTTCAATTCGCCCACGAGTGAAACCAGGTTCAAGACGCCGGTAATTACCACCACGGGGATAATGAACAACCAGCCGCCCATCGTAGGCGTACCCAGCTTGGTAAAGTGACGCTGCGGGCCCTCGATGCGAATCTGTTCGCCGATGCGCAGCATCCGCATGACGCGGATCAAGGGACCTCCCCAGATCACAGCGAGCAAAAAGGTTATTCCACCAAGCGGCAGCGCAAACGCGATCTGGTTCATTCCATCTCCTCTAAAGCACTCACGATCTTGTCCATGCGCAAACCGCGTGAACCTTTGACCAATATCACGTCACCTTGTCCGATACGGCCGCGTAAATACGCTGTTGCTTCTTCGCTGTCCGGCAGCATGTGGATGCATTTGGCCGCCAGGCCTGCGATTTTGGCCTCATCGGCGATCCATTTGGCCCGTTCGCCGACCGTGATCAATTCATCCACAACCTGCGCCGCGCGCACACCCACCATGCGATGACCACGCTCTTCAAAATCGCCCAATTCGAGCATGTCACCCAAAACGGCAATGCGCTTTCCCTCCAGCTCGGCCAACAAATTCAATGCAGCGATCACGGATGGCGGCGCGGCGTTGTAGGTGTCGTCGAGCAGCAAGGAACCATCCGGACCCTGCACTGCGACGAGTCGGAGCTGGCTATTGGCGCTCTTCAAGCCGCCGATGATCTCCTCCAAACTTAAGCCCTGTACCAGACCAACGGCCGCCGCCCGCAGCGCCGTGTGCACCGAATGGCGTCCCAGCAACGGCACACGGACATGATAGGCGTGTCCCTGATAATGAAGAACGAAGCGCACGCCTTCGAGACCCAAACCTTGAACCTCGTCGGCCCACAAATCTGCTTCTGGCGAAAGGCCGTAGTAAAACACCTGCGCTTGTGTGTGGCCGGACATATTTCGCACCAACGTTTCGTCGTAATTCAAGATCGCAGTACCTTCCGGTGCTGTCGGCAAGTTTTCGACCAGCTCCGTCTTGCCCTGGATGATCGCCTCCATGGTCTTGGCCCGCTCGAGATGCACTTCACTGATGTTAGTGATCACACCCACTTGTGGACGAGCGATCTCACACAGCAGTGCAATTTCTCCTGGCACGTAAAATCCCATCTCGAACACAGCCTGTTCGTGGTCTTCTGTCAGCGAGAGCATACTCAACGGCAGACCGATCTCATTGTTGAGATTTCCAGGATTACGAAACGTGCGGTAGCGTTGCTCGAGAACCTCGGCGGTCAGCTCTTTGGTCGTCGACTTGCCCACACTGCCGGTCACTCCAATCACTTGCGTGGTTAGCCGCGAGCGCCAGAACCGCGCGATCTGCTGCAGCGCGTCCAACGAACTCTTCACCCGCAGGCAGAGGGGAAAATCCAGGCTATCCAGGTTTTTCTTCGCGACCTTCTTACGCAAATCGAGAACGGCATGCTCGCCTTCCACCTCGCGTTCGACCAACGCCAGGATCGCCCCAGCCTGAAAGGCTTCGGAAACGTAATCGTGTCCGTCCGTATTTTCACCGGGCAATGCAACGAACAAGGCGCCGGGAATCACGTCGCGTGAATCAATCGCTGCCTGCGCGATATCCTGCTGTGCAGACACCTGCTCGTGCTTCGTAAGCGCCGTAAGCACATCCCCTACAGTCAACATCGTAATCCCTCGATCTCATCCACTTTCTTGAAACACAGAACTTGGCGGAATGCCCATCATCACCACCAGGCGTTCGACAATATCGTGAAACACCGGCGCAGCCACGACCGAGCCCCAGGGGGAACTCCGCGGCTTGTCAAAACGTACCAGCACGATGAACTGCGGTGCCTCGACCGGTCCCCATCCGATGTACGAGGCGATGGTCAAGTCCGGATCGTACCCGTTATCCCCGGGAATCTGCGCCGTGCCGGTCTTCCCGGCCAGCGCATATCCGGGCAGCGCGGCACGCCGTCCCTCACCTTCCATCGACACCAGCAGCATCTCGTTTATCTCCGCTGCGGTCTCTGCGGAGATCGGGCTGCCGAGCACGGTTGCCTGAGGCCAGTACACATTTTCCGATCCAGCGACGGCGCGCACGATATGCGGCTGCATCATCACCCCGCCGTTGGGAACGGCAGCGATCGCGGCGATCAGCTGGATCGGCGTCACCGAAACGCCCTGCCCAAAGGCATTCGTTCCCAGGTCGGATTCTGTCCAATCCGGATGGCGCGGAGTGCGCAGATTACCCGCCACTTCACCCTCGAGATCGACGCCGGTCAATTGGCCGATTCCGAAAGCCTTGAGATATTGATAGAAGAGCGGCGACTCGAGCTTTTCCGATGCAACGTAGGCCAGGCAGACGTTCAAGGAGTGCTGCATACATTCGGTCATCGTGCGCGGTCCCCAGGCCGTGCCGTCCCAGTTTTTAATCGGATGGCCACCCACCTCGATGACACCTTTGTCGACGTAAATATCTTCGGGTGCCACCAGTTCGGCGTCCAACGCGGCGGACATGGTGAGCACCTTGAAGGTCGAGCCAGGCTCGAAAACACCCGAAACGAGCGGGTTGATCACCGGTTCTTCTTGTGTTTCCTCCGATTCGGCATCCGCATCCGCACCCAATTCCGAATCGGCTTCGTCCTGCAGCGCAGCCTCTTCTTCCGTTTCTGCCGCAGGTTCCGCCAGCACCCACTCCCAGCCGACTTTCTCCTCATCCGGGAGCCATTCCTCGTAATTGTCGGGGTCGAGCGCTGGACGGGCGACCATCGCCAGAAGTTCGCCGTTGCGCGGATCCATCACGACGGCGTAGGCGCTTTCCGCCCCATTACTCTCCATCGCTTCGCGCAGGATGGCATCCACCATCTGCTGAATATCCAGATCGATGGTGAGCACCAGGTTGACGCCTGTGGGTGCCTCCGGCTGTGGTCGTGCATCGAGTGGAATGGTGCCGTGCTCGACGATAACCGGGTCGCCCAAGAGCCAATCGTCGTAAAATCCTTCGACGCCGAAATAGCCCTCGCCTTTCTGGTTGACAAACCCGACCACGTGACCGGCGAGTTCGCCGGAGGGATAGGTGCGGCTCGGCGCCGGTACCAGCGCCATTCCGCTGAGATCGGGCGCTTCAGGATCGGCGAGGAATCCATTGAGCATGTCGGCCACAACTTGATCGACCGTGATCGGCCACGGTTGGCCATCCTGAATCTCACGCGTCAGGCGGATACGCACCTGCCCTTCGTGGAGCCAATCCCGAATCAACTGGTGGAAGATGTCCTCGTAGGGCAATACCAATGCGCGCGAAAGTACTGCCGCAATCTGTTTCTTGCTCTCCGGTGTGAGCTGGCGAACCTCGACTTCCAGGTAGTACATGGGGACATTGGACGCCAGGATGCGTCCATCCCGATCGTAGATCACGCCGCGGGAAGCATCGAGTTCGTCCTTCCGTTCCAGGGCGAACGATTCACGGGCGGCGAAAGCTGGTGCATACGGCCCAAACTGCACCCGGATCAACTGCACGAACATGGCGACTCCGAGGACGGCCATGACCATGAGAATCATGCGGATACGCCGCTGGGAGGAGGCGTACACCGTCATGGCTCGCCTCCGTCACCCAGACCGAGATGCCGTGACAACCAGGTTCCGAGCGTCTCGGTGTAGGCCGGAGAGAGTGAACCATCTCCCACACCGGAAGGATTCGGCGGCTGCGGCGCGACGAATGGATCGGGCGCTTCATAGCCTTCCACGATGATGTATTCCACATCCTCGGGACCTACCGGTTTGAAACCCAGCGCCAGGGCGCGTTCGACCATGCACTCCGGCGAGTTCAATTCCGCCAGCGTCGCAGTGAGTTCCGCCTGCTGCCGAGCCAACGTGTCGCGATCGTTCTCCAACTCAAGAACCTCTCGACCGGCTTTTGCCAGCCGCGCGCTGATGGCCAGATACAATCCGCCTACGATCAGTAGGCCGATCAAAGGAAGCAGGGAATTGCCCGTAAAGCGCAATTGCACCCGCCAAGGTGCTTGCTTGTAGGCCTGAATACTTTTGCGTTTCAAGACTCATCCCTCTGACACCGGTCTTCCTTTTAATCTGCAAAATTCATGCCACGTCGAGCCGCTCAGCCACCCGCAAACGGGCGCTGCGGGCTCGCGGGTTGGCTTGAATCTCCGCCTCCTGTGGCCGGATCGGCCGCTGTGTAAGCAGCCGCAAAATTGCCTTGTGCCCACACGTGCACATCGGCCTTTCCGGCGGACAAATGCAGTCCTTACTCTCCTGGCGCAAAAAATGCTTGACCACCCGATCTTCCAGCGAATGAAAAGAAATCACGGCCAATCTCCCTCCGCTCACCAACAGCGAAACCGCCTGTTCCAGGCCGATCTCCAGGGTGCGCAGCTCATCGTTCACGGCAATACGCAGCGCCTGGAAGGTCAGGGTGGCCGGATGGATGCCGCTGCGGGTACGTTTCACCACCGAAGCAACAACCTGCGCCAATTCGACGGTGGTCCACAATGGTCGGGCGGCGGTGATCGCCGCGGCGACCTTGCGCGCCTGTCGCTCCTCCCCATAACGAGCGAGTAAATCCGCCAAATCGCGCTCCGGTAAGCCGTTGATCAGATCGGCTGCGGAAACAGGCTGGGACGGATCGAAGCGCATGTCCAGCGGACCTTCCTTCATAAAGGAAAAGCCACGTTGGGCATCTTCGAGCTGCATCGACGACAAACCCAAATCCAACAGGACACCCTGCACGCTTTTCCAGCGCACAGCGGCCGCACGGTCGACCATCTCGGCGAAAGAGCCCTGCCGCAGGATCGCCCGTTTGCCAAAGGGTTTGAGGTGTCGACGCGCCAGTGCAATGGCGGCGGGATCGCGATCCAGGCCCAAGAGCTCCCCATCCGGATGCGATGCCTCTAACACGCCATGGGCGTGTCCGGCTGCGCCGACCGTCCCGTCGATATATCGTGCCCCCGCTCGTGGTTCCAGAGCAGCGAGCACTTCCTGGTAAAGTACCGGGGTATGCGAACGGACGTCGGGTTTGTCCATGACCGCCGCCGTCCCCTACCCCGTCGAAAGATCGAAGTTCGTGAACCGTTGTGCGTTGACATCCGGATCGACCACGCTGGTCAACTCCGCTTCCCACATTCCCTTATCCCAGATCTCGAAATACTCTCCGGCGCCTACCAATACGGCCTCCGTGTCCAGGTGTGCGTATTCGCGCAGGAAGGGCGGGAGGAGAATGCGGCCGGTTGAATCAAGAGAAACATCGGAAGCACCGCCGAAGATCACACGACGCACGGCGCGTGCTTCAGGATCAGTGGTGGTTAGTGAAGATGCGCTCGAGGCGAGCCTTTGGAAGCTTTCTGTGGTATAAACCATCAGGTTTCGTTCGAAACCCTGTGTGACTACGGCGCCAGACGAAAGCGAAGCGCGGAAACGCACCGGGATGGTTAACCGGCCTTTGGCATCGATCGTGTGGGTGAACTGGCCCAGAAACATGTCTCGGTGTCCCTTCGATGCTCTGATGTTGAGCTGAGCGAGCGTCCCACTTGCTCCCACTCTGGCCCACAAGTTACCACAGTATACAGATTTTCTCCCACCAATGCAACCCGCAAATGGGAAGAAACCTCTGCCTAGGACCTTTTTCCTATGCGCATAACCTAATTTTTGGGTGTTATTGGGGTAATTTGGGATTGTTACTGGTAGCATAATTTCGCGGCTGCGGCCACGATCCGCTACAATTTCACCCACGGTCATGGTATGCTACAAGAAATTATTTAAAGAATTTTTGACTATCTCCCCATTCGTCCTACAGGAACTGTGCTTGTACCGCTTATCCAATATTCAAAAGCATTCAACAGAACGGATGTACATTTACGGCCATGACACCACCAAAGAGTTACTTGAAGTTGGCGTATCAGTAATAAAGTCTTAATGATTCTCACAAATCCTGAGTTGTGCTGATCTAAAATGTACATCCGTTCTATTGAATGCACATCTAAATAATAATTAGCGGTGATCTGACCCCATACGATTACCAAGGTGGCTATGTCATAACAGCACACGTGGCAAGCTTATGCTAATGATAATATCAGTTGTAAATAGACAATGCGTTGCGTAAAGTCCCCCAAATTAGATCGAATTAAAATAGGGATTCAGTATAGCTATAGTTTTCCCAAAAAATATTATTGTTATCACAGTTCCAGGTGCTTTCTGAATTATGAAATATCTCTAACGAAAAACCTAAAATTTATCGATGAAACTCATTGCGGCCAAGTATTTTAACACTTTTCTTTCGAAAGTTTTCTAAAGCATAAGATGGCCGTTCGGCCAACTTATGCTTTAAGTGACACCTGGAACCAACCTGGCCCCTTTGCGGGTCTGAAATCACTACAACATGGCGACCAGTTCTTCATCCACGCCTGGGGACAAACCTACACCTACGAAGTGCGCGAAAGCAGATTGTGGTGGGGAAAAAGCAGCATTAGTGAAGTATTCCAGCACGAGGAATATGACTGGGTCACGCTGCTGACCTGCGAATCCTACAATCCCTTCAATGATGACTACGTATATCGCCGGACTGTGCGAGCGGTGTTGTTGAGTGTGAAGTAAATTGTCATTACTTGCCGACTCAACACCGCCTACACCTGACTGGTAGAAATCGCTGCGTTAAAATAGAAAACCACACTCGAGCCAACACCGTCAAATCGGCTTCATATCGTCCCGCCCACCTGCCGGTAATGCAAACCGTTGGGCGGCAGCCCAACAACTACAACCGTACAGGAATTTACAAAGTCTGAAATCGTTAGTTTGTCAGCAAGTAGGTTGGGTTGAGAAACGAAACCCAACATTTTCACAATCGATGTTTCATTCTACTCAGCCCTCAAATAAGTATCGATGGTGATCGTGCCTCTCATTCCCCACTCCAGCACTTTGCCAAACCGCCTGTGCACCTTTACGTTTCTGCAAGGTCGAGGCGGTTCCGCAATATGTCTCATTGCAGGCTGCTCGCCCCCTGCGGTATTTCATTGCGTCGTTTTGACCATGTCGAGGGCTTTGAACCAAATGCGTCGCAGGTGGGGTCTTGGGTTTTGGCAATTCTCAACCCGACCTACGAACTAAGTAATTGTGTCAATGATGTTTTCGAAGAAGCGATGGAGAGCTAAAAACACGGTCCACCTTTCCTTTCAGGAGGTCAAGACCGCGATTGTTATGTTTATATGATGTTCAAGTTCACTTTCTAGAACGGATGTACATTTTCGGCCAGCACAACTCTTCGCATTCATCCTGAATGGATTATTATCCCCGGTCTTCGGGATCGAATGGAAACTGGGGGAAAAGAAGATCTTGATTTCCAATTGCATCGGATCTTGGAGTGAAGCTTAGTAGATGCATATCTGCAAACCAACGAGGTAAACGAAGACCCCGAAGTCTAAACTCCGGGGTCACGCTCGTGGGTCAACCTGTAAGCCGCGTTCTGTCCAGTGGTAATTGCGGTTTACGGAACGAGTCCTTCTTCCCGCCCTTTCCCACCTGGGCGACCATCTATCTCGGCCACTCGTCACCGAGGGGCTCATGCAACCGACCCGGAGCTCGAGGGGAACGAGCCGTTCCCCACCGCATGGCGGTTTCGCTCCTGCTTGGTTTTGCTCCCGATGGGGGTTACCTGGCCGCCGACATTGCTGCCGGCGCCGGTGGTCTCTTGCACCACCTTTTCACCCTTACCGAACGAATTCGGCGGTCGTTTTCTGTGGCCCTTTCCGCGGGTTTCCCCGCCCGGGAATTACCCGGCATCGTGCTCTCTGGAGCGCGGACTTTCCTCAAACACCCTGCGGTGCCTGCGATCGCCCGGCCGGCCCACGGAGCACCTCCATCTTATCCTGCGGCAGTGCGGTCGTCAACCTGAGAATTATCACCGGAACTGGCCGCTAACGAAATGCTAACGTCTTATTAACGCGTTTTATCTTGCAACCCCCACGCAAGCGGACTATAATCCTTAACGCAAGACGAAAAGAGTGTGGCATGCCAATTTACACCTATCGCTGCGACAACTGCGGCGTTCAGTTCGATCGACATCAACATTTCGACGATCCGCCCCTCACCCGTTGCCCGGAATGCAACAAAGAGGCGCTGCGGAAAGTCTATCTTCCCGTGGGTATCGTCTTTAAAGGAAGCGGCTTTTACGCCACGGATCACCGCTCGCCCTCCGGGCAGAGTTCATCAGGTTCGAAGAAATCGGAAAAGGTGAGCGAAAAGAGTGAACAGAAAGAAAGCAAACCAACTAAGAAGGACGACTGAGACGTTCCCGATTTTTATAATAACGAGCCGGACAGTTGTCCGGCTCGTTTGTCATTTCCTTCGACAATGTGTATACCACCAAGCCTTACATCTGAAATCCCTTGCTCGCTTTGATGATCTTGGATTGAAAATTGGTCACGTATTCGAGCAACTGATCGTTCAAAGTGACCCATTCATCCGTGTCCAGGGCCTGGCGCACTTCCTCCAGGTCTTCGGCCAGGAATTCCGTCAGCATTTGCGGAGATTCGCCATACGTGGTGTACCAGGCCTCTGCCGGTTCGATCCCCAATTTCTGCAGCCCGGGGACAAATTCCCGCACGAGGAACTCGAAGTACTCTTGTTCGCGACCTGGGATCATGTCCCATGTCAGCAGCAGTTTAATCCCCATGCCTCATCCTTCCCGCGGCTGGCATTGTGTATCTCCCCGAATACCCATTACACGGACGGTTCGAGGACCACGACCTGTGTGTCCTCCGAAAGCCCGCTTTTCGAGATCTTCAAACTCGGCAGTGCTTCTTTTTCACTGATCCCCATTTCAGAGAGAAAACGATCGATGGTGCCCAATTCGAGCTCCATCGCACCGGTTTTGTAGTGCATGGGAACGACGATCGACGGTTCGATCAGACTGATCACTTCGGAAGCCTGGGAGGGCGAAAGCGCCTCGCCGCCGCCTACCGGCACTAGGGCGATGTCTACCGTCCCCAGATTCTCGATTTGCGCCTGCGAAGGCACGTAGGCCAGATCGCCCAGATGCACAACGGTGAGCCCATCGAAGTCGAACACGTAGAGCATGTTCGATCGGTCTTTGGTTTTCGAGGAATTCTTGGGGAGCATTTGAATGCCGATGATGAACACACCGCCAATCTCAAATTCCCCGGGTCCCGTGATCTCACGTCGTACACCCTTCACCGCTTTGACCTGGTTATGGCCGGGGGCGTCGTGACTCACGGTGACGATGTCCGCCTTCAACTTGAGCGGCGGCAGCCCGATTTCCGGGCCATACGGATCGGTAACGACAACGGCCTTCCCGCGTTCGCTCAAACGAAAACAAGAAAGCCCATACCAGACAAGTTCCACATTTCCTCCTTGCTTACAGAAACCCGATTATACACGATTGCACACTACTCGCCATCATTCGCGCATCGCCAGAACAACTCGCATTTGATGACCCTATCGCTTCTGGGATACAATCAATCAGCCAAAAGCAGGAGGCCTACCTTGCAGGTCCTGGAAATCGGAGGCGGTCGGGTGGTCGCATCGGAACCCGATCGCTGCCGCATGATCCTACCGCCAAAGCGGAAAGGTTACACTGATGCGCAGCTGGACGATTACCGCACCCTGCCCAGGCGGAAATTTCCCTGGCAGCCTCCGCTGCGTATGCGGCTGCGCGCCCGCGCTTCCCACGCTGCGCCGCTCGGCACCCTGGGCTTTGGTTTCTGGAACGACCCTTTCACGCTCTCCCTCGGACAGGGCGGTGCGGCCAGGCGCCTGCCGGCCGCGCCAAACGCACTCTGGTTTTTCTACGGATCGCCGCCGAACGACATGGCGCTCGACCCCGCCGTTCCGGGGCACGGCTGGAAAGCCGCCAGCCTGCGTTCAGCGCCCGTCCCCGCCCCACTCCTGGCCTTCCCCGCATTTGCTGCCGTCGCCCTGGCGCAGGTAAAATGCTTGCGCCGATGGATAATGCGAACGGCGCTGCGCTTCGTCCGCGCCGAGGAACACCTCCTCGAAACCGCACTCGATGAATGGCACGAATACGAACTGCACTGGCGGGCAGGACGAGCGACGTTTTTCGTGGACGGCTCGCAAGTGCACACGTCCGAGAATCCACCCGCCGGGCCGCTCGGCTTCGTCACCTGGATCGACAATCAATACGCCGTCGCCTCTCCCCAGGGGGGATTCCGCTTCGGCACGCTCGCCACGCCGGAGGAACAATGGCTGGAGATCGAAGGCTTGACGATTGAATAAAGCAAGAGACAATCTCAGTGTCGCTTGCAAATCTATCTACGCTAGACTGCGATACACTATAGATAATCGACGTTAGACAGGGACATGTAATAAGGAGAGGAGTGCGAGGTATGCGCACACGCAAACTGGGATGGACGGATCTAGCGCTATCGGCCATCGGGCTGGGTACCTGGGCCATGGGCGGCTCGGAATGGCAGTTCGGCTGGGGACCGCAGGAGGACGAAATCTCGATCGCCACGATCCACAGAGCGCTGGACCTGGGCGTGAATTGGATCGACACCGCCCCGGCCTATGGACTGGGACATTCCGAGGAGATCATCGGAAAAGCGATCCGGGGAATCCAGGAGAAACCGATCCTGGCGACCAAGTGCACGCGCGTATGGGGGGAGGACCGCATCCTCTCCGGCAGCCTGAAACGCGAAAGCATCCTGCGCGAGGCGGAGGACAGTCTGCGCCGGCTGGGTGTGGAATGCATCGACCTGTATCAAATCCACTGGCCGGACCCCGAAGAAGACCTCGAAGAAGGCTGGCGCGCCCTGGAGAGCTTGGTCCAGGACGGTAAAATCCGCTACGCGGGGGCATCCAATTTCAGCGTGAGACAGATGCAAACCGTGCAGGCGATTCATCCCATCGCCTCCCTGCAGCCGCCCTACAGTATGCTGCGGCGCGGCATCGAAGACGAAATCCTGCCCTACTGCGGCGAGCAGCAGATCGGCGTGATCCCCTACAGCCCGCTGCAAAAAGGACTGCTGACCGGCAAGGTCACGCCGGATTGGGTGGCGGACCTCCCTGATGACGACCACCGCCACGGTGATCCGGAATTCAACCCGCCCCGGTTGGCGCGCAACATGCGCATCGCCGCCGGTCTGGCTGAAATCGCCCGGGAAAGCGGGCACACCGCCACTCAGCTGGCCATCGCCTGGCTGCTGTGCAGGCCGGAGGTCACGGCGCCGATCGTCGGAGCGCGCAAACCATCCCAGATCGAAGGCACCGCCCCAGCCGGCGATTGGGAACTAAGCGATGCGGAGATCTCCGCCGTGGAGAAACTGCTCGAAGACGCCTGATCGAAAACGAATGCAGTTTAAACCCAGCACCCCCAACCAGTGGGGATCCGGTCGAGGGTGCATAAGTTTGGACGTCCTGTTGGATAAATGTTATGGACGCCAAGATGAGTATACATCAAATTAAGGTTTTTGCGCGTATGACTTAAGGTACTGGGCGGGGATTCGCCGCCGCAGCGCCCAAGATTTATACCTTTTCATCCCTCAAGCCTGTTAACATTCGCTTGACCTCCCCCCTGCCCTGGGTTACAATGCCGTCGCTTGCCGAGGTAGCTCAGTTGGTAGAGCACTTGACTGAAAATCAAGGAATATCAGAAGGACCATTTTGGTCCTTTTCCCTTTTTAAAGAGCGGTTGTGAAGGTGCGAGGTTTACGAATCAAGTACTTATTATCCAGAGTTATTATTCAACTTGAGCTAGATTTTTATTCCGATTTTACGGACTTCTTGGGCTTCGTTTTACCTTCCGATTTTTCTTCGGCATCATTTCCATGATTTATTAGCCCACGCGGGTCAATTAAAGGTAAGGGCGGAAAATCTAATCGCATTCTATTCGTAAGGTCATGTACCGTCTGACGTAAATATGGCCAAAAAAGAACTAATGCATCTACGTTCTTAAATGTATTTATCGTCTCCTCCTTTATCGTACTTACATCCACAATAGACTTAAAATAACCTTCGAGTGCGAGGGAAATCTTACAATGAGGCTTCTCATCAGCAGGGAATCCAGTCTCGAACTTTAGAAGTAGTCCGAATTCATCGGCATCAATAGGCTCTTTACCCTTTAATAAAGAAATAGCAACAGGCATTGATGCTTCTTTATCTTCAGGGTCACATCTCTCAGCATATATCTCATATAATCGAATATCAACCATTTGAAAAGGAAATGGTGAGAGTTCAATTTTTTCTTTTTCAGTATCTATAATGTTGTCACTCATGCCTTTTCCTTTCTAAGTTTTCTTGGGAAGGGAGAAGTTTCCATTACAGCCCATCTACTAGGCTGTGCTATTTGTCCCCAGTCTTTTTTATGGGAGACCAATGATTTCTCTGATGCTCCGATTAATGTCTCGAACCAACTTCTAATTACAAGACCTGTACCTACTTCGTATGCACTATAAGGATGTCTTCCAACTTGCCAACGGCCCATACTCTCTGACATTATTGAAATCACCATTTGATTTAAACTAGTATTTTCAAGTTTCGCTCTGTAGGAAAGTTGTCTGTGTAATGACCGTGGAATTCTAACTACAAATTTTCCGCTGTATTCTTCTATTTCAACTGGAGAAGGCTCGGGGATATAATCTCCATCCTCTAGCGCGACTTCAAACCAAAGCTGTTTTGCTTCTTCGATGTTTTGCCATAGTTCTTCTATTGAATCGGCTGAAGTTAAACATCCTGGTAAATCTGCGATTTCAGCCACAAATCCTTTCCCGTCCTCGTCAGGATAAACACTAATTTTATACGGTAGGCTCATATAGTATTCGACTGATTTATTCATCATCATACCTATCAATTAATTGCTGAATCACGTTATACGCCTTTTTCACATATGTTTTAAGAAGTGGATTTTGGAAAGGTACAATTAGTGGTGCGCCTGGGATTTCTGGGTGTTTAAAACATTTATGGCTTCCTTTACCGGCTCTTTCTACAAATCCAAGTGAGAGCAGTAATTTTGATAATTCATTACTCGAAATGCCCTTCGGGTTTTCCTTTAGCCTTCTAATTTTCTTTTCTAGTTTAGTCATTTGTATGCATTGCCGAGCCCTTGAGGACTTGATAATAGTATCACAGATAGTACTATATAGCAAGCACTCTTCTGTCTTATCGCTACTTATATATCCATGCAAAGCAAATTTCAAACTATCTTCCGAGAGCGTGAATTACTGTAAAATATTGTGGTGTCCTCTTTATGAACACCTTGGACGCTAAGCCCCTGGGGTGACCCCCTCATCTCGTAGGCTGTTGATTATTCGGAGTCAGCGCGATAATGCAATCGAATTTACTCACAGGGGCATAAACCATGTTTGAACATCTTCGTATTGGAAACACCAAAGGTATAGAAAAAGCTGAACTTCTTCACCTTGGAAGGATTAATGTAATTTGTGGAAAAAATAATAGTGGAAAAAGTACACTCCTGGAATGTATTAATCAGAAAGACATTCGAAAGCCAGGGAAGAAGTTATCACACACTGATGGAGGAACAATTGCCCAAGGAACATACCGTGAGCTTGGGCTAGGTTCGACGCAAGGAAGAGAAAAACAAGAATATAACCAAATAATTTCTAATATTATCTCTAAAGGAGAGCTTTGGTTCACAAATGACATTAAGAAATTCCTAATAGAAGTCAAAAGTAGATTAGAGGAACATAGTTTATTAAGAAATCGCCGACTCCCCGAAAGTTTGCTGCAATCACTCTTTCTCGACCTTTTCTTGCCACACCCCAGTGTTATTTTACTTCCACCACATAGATATATTGAAACTGAAAAAAATGTAGATCCAAGCAATATCACTCAACCTGATGGAAGTGGCATCCTTAATAAGTTGTTCCACAATAAAAATCAAATTGGTGGCACCGAAAAGAAAAACGCGTATGACCGGATTAGCGAAGCTTTTCAGATTATTTCTAATGGATATCGTTTTCATATATCCCAAAATGAACAAAACCAAGCTGTAATTGAATTCGCATATAAGGATATGGCATTCTACGGCGCAGATGATTGTGGCTTGGGATTACAAGATCTCCTTGTTATCCTTTGGTTTGCACTTGATGAGAGCATTGAGGTTTTACTTATTGAAGAACCAGAAAGCCATATGCACCCTGAGATGCAACGCAGACTACTTGGATTTCTGAAAGACGATACTGACAAACAGTACTTCTTAACAACACATTCAAACATTTATTTAAGTAGTGCGTTTGTTGATAGGGTGTTTTTCACACAGTTTGATGAGAGAATCAAAGTCGAGGACGCTACAAGTAAAGCTAGAATACTTTCAGATATCGGATATGACATTACAGATAATTTATTAGCCGATATCATAATACTCGTTGAAGGGTCAACCGATAAACCTGTTGTCGAGGAAATATTACGAAAAATAGGAATATTTGAGAAGTATTCAATTTCAATTTGGTGCCTTGGTGGGGATTTGATGGTTCATCAAGATTTAAAAGTCTTCTCCGAACGGAATAATGTATTTGCCCTTATCGACAGAGAAGCCGGGGGCAGCGGTGAAAAACGCGAGATTTTCGAAAAGAAATGCATAGAGCTAGATATCCCTTGTATAAAAACGGATAGATACGCTATTGAGAATTATTACAGCTTACCAGTACTTAAAAAAATATTTGGTTCGCAAATCCCGGATGACATTAAAGAGATTGACCATGAAAAAAAACTGCAGTACCAAATTAATGGTTTAAATGTTAAAAACAAAGCTCGGGAGATTGTAAGGGAGATGACCATTGATGATTGGAAGGGAACTGACGTTTATGATTTCTTTATTGAAGTAAAAGAGTTTTGCGAACAAGCCTGATGTGTGCAATCCGTACTCGGTCTTGTCTGTCCTCGGAACACAGTCTCACGATTCTAGACAGTATGAAATCAGTATAAGCCTCTTTAAGAATCAAGTGCTTACTTTTTGACACGAGTCGAAGTAGTAACATGACTTGCTCCTTTACAAAGTATTCGCCATGCACCTTCAAATCCCTCTTATGTACGGCAATCCCCCCGCATATCCTCGATTACACTTCAACGCTTGACCTCCCCCCTGCCCTGGGTTACAATGCCGTCGCTTGCCGAGGTAGCTCAGTTGGTAGAGCACTTGACTGAAAATCAAGGTGTCACCAGTTCGATTCTGGTCCTCGGCACCTCCAAAAAGTCAGGGCCTACGCCCTGATCTTTCCTTTTAACCACTCCCTCTATTTGTAGGTTGACTGCAAGGCACGCATGGCCGAATTCGGGCTACGATTTAAGCTATCGGGCGAGACAGGTTTTCGAGGGAGCTCCGCATGAACGATCGACAACGGTCAATCTTCGACGAACGAGGTCAGACGCAAACCGAATTCGGCATCGCCACCCTGATCCTGGCCATCGTGGTGATCGCCATTATCTTCCTCATCGGCCCGGCTTTCGCAGGTATGTAATCCCCCCAGCTTATAAAATTCAACTCTCCCCCTGATTTCGCTCCCGCAGGCGCTGGCGCAGTTCATCGATCGGCGCCAACTCCCCATCCTCCGTCCGGTAATACCAGTGCTTCCAACCGTTGCACGGGCTGCCGCCCATCAAGTGCCTCCCGGCTTGATGGATCGAGCCCTCGAAATCCCCGATGCGCAGTTTGCCGTCCGGCTGAATGCGCGCACGCAGCTCACGCTCGCGCCGGAAATACAGCGTTTGTCCAGGCTTTAAATACTCATGTTCGAGCAAACTCGTAAAGGGGATGCGTGGCGCATGGCGGCGGCGGTCGCCCGGGTTCGATATCAGACGTTCGTCCTTTTCCAACTCAACCATTTCGATTCGACGGCGGGCCAGCCCGACGTAGTCGGCTTCGCGTTCGATGCCGATCCAGCGCCGCTGAAGACGTTTCGCCACGGCGCCCGTCGTACCGCTGCCGAAAAACGGGTCGAGCACGATGTCGCCGGGATCGCTGGCAGCCAGGATCACGCGCTGCAATAAATCCTCCGGTTTCTGCGTGGAGTGGGCTTTCTCCCCGTTCACCTTCAAACGCTCCGCGCCCGAACAGATCGGCAGTTTCCAATCGCTGCGCATTTGCTTGCCCTCGTTCAACGCCTTCATGGCGTGATGGTTGAAGGTGTACTTCGCGCCCCTGGATTTGCTGGCCCAGATCAGGGTCTCGTGGGCGTTGGTGAAACGCACGCCGCGGAAGTTGGGCATGGGATTGGTCTTGATCCAGAGCACGTCGTTGAGGATCCAATAGTCCAGGTCCTGCAGGATGGCACCCAGGCGGTAGATGTTGTGATACATGCCGATGACCCAGACCGTGCCGTCGTCCTTGAGCACGCGGCGGCAGGCGCCGAGCCAGGCGCGGCTGAATGCATCGTAGGCCTCGAAGCTGCTGAAACGATCCCAATCGTCCTGCACACCGTTCACCCTGGTCATGTTCGGGCGCCACAGATCCCCCGATATCTGCAGGTTGTAGGGCGGATCGGCGAAGATCAGGTCGACGCTCGCATCCGGCAGCTGCGGCAGAATCTCGAGACAATCCCCGAGAAGAATCTGACCGAGATATTTCTCAATCGCAGACATCTCACCTCTTCAACCGTACTTCGATCTCCAAACGAAATGCGTTATTCAGCGTTCCCCCGACTAGTCTACACGCGAGACCCGTCTTCTTCAACCCGCAAGCGGACCATCCGAACGCCGGATTACGGGTAGAATAATGGGCGAGATCCCATCCTGCGAGAGATAGAATGAAAACCTGGCGAGAAACCCTGCGACTCGATCCCATCCCCCCACTGCTCGCGGCGGACGACGAAGCGCTGCGTTACTTCACGAAGCGCGATCTTTTAGATGAAACCGTCGGACCGATCGATCAGCTCTGGGCGCTGCCCACAGCGCAGAAGATCGCCGCACGCCAACAGGAAGACGGTTCGTGGAAGCGGCCGGGGAAACACAAGCACGACGCCATCAACCACAACCTGATCGAAACCTGGAAGCAGTTCCGCTTCCTGGTGCAGATGTATGGTTTCACCCGGGAAAGCCCTGTCGGCGCGAAAGCGGCCGAGTTCATCCTCTCCTGCCAGACGGAGGAAGGTGACATCCGCGGCATCCTCGCCAAACAGTACACAACCTACTACACCGGCGCGCTGCTCTTCCTGCTGATCGAAGCCGGCTATGCCGACGACCCCCGCGTGGAAAAAGCCTTCCGGTGGCTGCTGTCCGTGCGCCAGGTGGACGGCGCCTGGTCGCTGGCCATGATCACCCATAAGCTGGATCGAGAGACCCAATACGAACTCTCCAGCCAGTACCGCCCACCGCTGCAGCCCGATCTCTCGAAACCTTTTTCGCATAACGCCACCGGCATGATCCTGCGCGCCTTCGCCGCTCACCCTCGCCACCGCAAAAGCGACGCCGCGATCCACGCCGCGGAGCTGCTCGCCTCCCGATTCTTTCAGAAAGACGCAACCACATCCTACCAGGCCAAACGCTACTGGATCATGTTCCAGTACCCCTTCTGGTGGAATCAATTGGTGGCGGCGCTCGACTCCATCTCCCTCATCCGCATTACCATAGAGAATGAACATGTCAGCAAGGCGCTGGACTGGCTGATCGAACACCAGCAAGAAAGCGGACTTTGGAAATCATCTTATGCCAAAGGAGGCAAAGCCCACGCCGGATCGAAGGGCAGCGATCCATGGGTGAGCCTGGCGATCTGCCGTGTGCTGAAGCGCTGCGCAAGTTAAAGCCGAGTACCCTCCTTAATAAGGGATCAACTCCCCCGCTTCATTTGAAAGCGAGGGAGTTGATATGCTTGCAGACGAACGCTGAGATTTACTTAATCTTAACGATCGGAATGCAGATATCCACCTCGGATTGATCATCATCCGACATCCGCCGTTCGTCATACACTTCCAGATCCGCCGTCATGGCGTGTTCGTAACCGGATTCCGGCAGCCAGGTCGAGTAGATGTAGCGAGTCGCGTCCTGAACGGCCTTGGTGATGGGTCCCTTGGCAGTGAAGACCGCGTAGGTCGCTGCGGGAATCTTGCGCCCGATCATGTCGTCCGGGACCCCTTCGAGGCGGTCGACTTCCCTGGCGATCATGTAGATGAAGTTCGGCGACTCGAAATCCGTACAAATCCCATAGCAGGTGTTCGGATTCACCACATTGGGGATTTTTTTCAACGTATCCTTTTCCATCTCCTCTTCCCAAAAGAGGGGGATGCGTTTCACGTTTTCGTCATCTTCCGTCGTGCATTTGATCGCCGGTCCGATGACGATGAATTCCGCTTTCTCAACGATTTTTGGTTCAATCGCAACCATTTCCAATTCTCCCTTCAATTTATTATTAGCTGCATCCATGGGCAGGAAGGTACGAAACGAGGCCTTGCGCTTGCGGAAATCGCCGGGGTTTCGACCGCATTCTTTCTTGAACGCCCGGCTGAACGCTTCCTGGGATTCATATTGGCACATGAAGGCCAATTCCAGGATGCTGATTTCCGTCGTACGCAGCTTTTCCGTCGCTTCAGACAATCGCCGCCTGCGGATGTATTCCTTCAACGAGTATCCCACCATGGCCTGGAACAAGCGATAAAAATGGTACGGCGAAAAGAAAGCCTGCTCTGCAACGTCTTGCAGTTGGATCGGCTCGAACAATCGGCCTTCTATATACTCGATGGCCTTTTGTATGCGCTCGGTGGTATCCATTTTCACTCGCTCCCGGGATAATAAAAATATAACGGAAGAAGGGGACATTGTTTTGATATTTTTTGCGGAAACCGCTCAATTCCGGAATAGAATCCAGTGGGTCGAGGCGTTGAGAGAGACCGTGAATACGCGAGCGGCGCGGCTCGTGTGTGAAATAATGATAATTAAACGTGTTTGTCTGAATGCGAATCGGTAAACAAAATCGTAAGTTCTTTTATTATTCTTCGAGTTTCTCGATATAGGCTTCGTACATCTCCCAACAGGCATCGACCACCGCTTCCATCGCCGCAGTCTTCAGCTCAGGATCAATGATATTCCCTGTTCTTGTGATGTCTAAACTGTTGTAAAAATCCCGCAGATCGGTGATACGCAGGAGCGCATCAAAGGCACGCTCGGAGTGTTTTGAAGGATATTCCGTCGGATCGTCAAAATTCTCGGATGCCTTCTCGATCAACGCCGGCACTGCGGGCATGCCAATTTCTTCTAATGCGTCTGCAGCGTCAGAGTGCAGATACCAGGAAAACACATAACCCTTGTCTTCGTCCATCAACGCTGCGATAAGCGCCTGGATGCTATCTTCGATGACCAGATCGATCTCGCCCAGGACCCGAATTGCCGCAGCGCGTACATCGGGGTCTGAATCATGGGTGAATGAGATCAACGCTGATAAAGCTTCTTCTGTAATCTGCGGAAGCCTTCCCAACCCCAGTATCGCATTCCAGCGCTCGACCGAGTCGTCGGCATCGCCGGAGATTTCGATCAACGTCTGCACGTCTTCATCTTCGACCACGAGCTGCGTATCCCACCAGGCCTGCCAGCATTGGACTTCTTCGTCCGCGAAGTCATCCAGTCGATTGCAGGGGGCATCTGTGAGTCGGGTCAACGACCCCCTGAGATCGTTTCGAAAAACAATTTCCATTCCCGCAGAGGGGGATTCGATGCCGACCTTGTTAATTCTTTCAAGGGTCTCATCCAAGGTTTGAATTAAGACAGGAATCGCTTCCCATGCCGGAGAACCGATGTCGGCCAATGCGTTGGCCGCATCTGATTTGATCTCCTTGGAAACATTTCCCGCTTCCATCACTCGAATGAGTTGAGGGAGCGCTTCGGAGATATCTTCATCCATCGTCGACAGTCGATTCACGGCGATATCCCAATGCTCTCCCGAGTCAATCACCACGGCCGCAGCCCGAGGCCCCCATATCGCGATCATTCCCCCGACAATCGGTTCTCCCCAAACGTCGTCCCACAGTCGTGTATTCCTCGTAGGTGTTTGCGAGCATCCCGTGATGAAATCGGGCGTATTGGAACTACGTAGATTTCGTTCAATCGTCGTTAATTCATCAGCAGATATCGACAAGACACCTTCCATCCGGCCGCCGGTGTTGCATCGGGATTCATTACGGTCGTTGTCCACGTACACGTCCCACTCTGGTTCTATACTCGCCGTAATTTGCAGGGTTGCATCACAGGCATCATCCAGAGGGAGCACTTCGATCGACAAGCCTTCCAAGACCTCTCGGACCGTCGATTCAATCGGAAAAGTGAGATTATTCGGCATTTCGTTATAGGTGATATCGACATCCAGGCACACACTCGTCACGGTCATGTCTTCCCATGCCGAACTGCGAATCGCCACCGGCGTAGGCGTGGGTGTGATCGTGGGTGTCAATGTAGGCGTGATGGTTGGGGTAAGTGTAGAAGTAACAGTGGGCGTCTCGGTAACGGTGGCCGTCGGTGTACGGGATGACATGAATGGCAGCAGCCCGGACGAACCGCATGAAGTCAGGCTAAGGACAAGGAGGGTTGCAAGGATGGCAAGACTCCAGCGCATTCGCTGAGATGCTGGCGACAATCCCAAAAATCTTCGTTCCATGGTTTTTCGTTCCCTTTCAAGAAAAATATTCTTGGATTTCCAACTTGATTGCGAATTGATAAAACGCATCGCCCAATCCACCCTCACTAATCAGCGGCGCCATCCTGGGCGCCGAGTCGTTTCACCTTGTAACCCACGCGGGCGAGAAAGGTTGGCAAGCGCCGGACGGCGATTCGATTTTTCTCCTTATCCGCCTCTGCAAGTCGGCCCCAGGGAACAAGCGCCGGATGTGCCTTTGCCGTAGGGTCCTTTCTGCCAGGTGCATATTCCCAACCCTGTTGGATTTTTTCGCGGCACCATCGATCGTGTTCCATCTCGGCCATGATTTCGATTTCGGAATCCGAAAATTGATATACCGGCTCCGTCCAATCCCAAAGTACATTCAATGCACAGCCCACGTGATTCACCAACTCACCGATATGATCCGCCTGACGCCTGTTCGCCTCACGCACACTCTCGGGGAGATTCACCCAGGGCCTATTAGTAACACGGACCGACCTGTCGACACGACCTTTATCTTGATGGTATAGATACTCCTCATGCAGCGCGCGAGCCAGGGTTTCATGCAACCCACGAGATATGATTTCCGGCGTACAGGTACGTTCCAACAAACCGAAAGGCTGTATCGAGACCAGATCGTCATCCTCCGCTCGACCCCGGATCAGGTCCGCCATTCCGCTTTCTTCAGGAACCCGCATGACGATCTGCGTCGCGTGTTTGGATAGCCGGCGACGAAGTGTTAATCCGGTATACAACGCTTCAGAGGGATCATCGTAGCAGATGATGGCAATGTCGATATCCGATATGCCATCCACATCAACAAGGTACTCGCCTCGGATAAATTCCGGTGAATTGACACTCATATTCAGGGCTGTGATCTCTGCGCTTGACGAAAGTCCGGGGTAACGAGCATCCAGCAGCGCCAGTACTTCCTTCGCGCCTCGATCGATCAACGTCATACGAATGCGGGCCTTCGGATCCGCACGCCGGAAAAACCATTCCCTGGCAGTTTCCACAATTAGATTCGTGCCCATTTTGTCCATGCCGATGACCAACACATGCTGGGGTGAAAACGTAGAATGCCTGGTTTTTCGATGCAGGATGTACTCATCAACCAGGATCTTCGCCCCATGGAGGTAAACGTTGAACATCTCCAGGCGGATGTTTTCGAAGTATTTACCGTTGAATTGTCGCTCCTGGAGTAAATCCCAAAATGCTGGATCGACGATATGAATCACACAGTACAGCGGATCGATGCATCTGTTCAAGCAAATACCATTCGCTCGAACAGCGATCTCCGCATTGGCTCGATCGTTGTCGGAAACCGCGATGAGCATGCTGGCTCGATCTATCCCCGCCTGACTTAGCATAACGGGATCGTTGGGATCGCCAACGAGCACCACCGCCCCGTGACGTTTACAGGTTTCGATTTGCGCATGCGCTTCGTTTTTCTCAATGATGATGACCTTGGTGCCCCTGGCAAGGTAACCCTTCACCAACAGGCAGTTTTTTTGATTCAAGCCGCCAATAACCACATGGCCACGCCAAAAGCGTGAAGTCAATCGCCGGATCTGTTCGTTGAAAAGTATCATCAAGGCTTGTAAGGCAGTTCCCGCAGCCAAAAGCGGCAAACCAAATCGAGCGACTTCAAGCTGCCAGGGAATTCCGCCATCTCCCAAATTGGACTCCAACACCATGAGCTGCAATAACTTGTACAGCATATCAAGAAGCGTTGGCTGGCTATTCATCTCTGCGGTGTACTGTACCAACCCGATAATCCCGATTACAAAAACGATGACCCACATCAACCCAATTACGACCCAGGGATTTACGCGGATAGATAACGACCATCGATAGCGTTTCCGTGTCCCGGATTCAAGATCGGCCATTGTTGTTGATTTGTTCCCTTTCATTCGAAGTCACCAATCGCAATTTGATCCATTTCCAGGGATCGTATCGTTGATTAATCGGTTAAGCTTGATCTTCCAGAGGAGCGATTGTATACCCTGCCAGTGCCAGAATGCGCGGTATGGCGCGCACCATCAGTCGATCCTTTTCGCGTTCGTCGGTAGATAATTCCCCCCACTCGACGATTCCGGCATGTATCTTACGCCCGGGATCGGTTTCCGGACCTGCACGCCAGCCCGCACGGCGCATGTTCCGTACCCATCGCTCATGTTCCATTTCAGCAAGGATTTCAAGCTCGGATCCTGGGAAGTCGATCTGTGGATCGGCTTCCTGTTTCGGGTAGAGTGAATAACCTGCGGAAGCGATCTTTCTGGGGATATCGCGGACGAAATCACGATTCGACTGCTTGAGATCTTCACTTAATTGCTCGTAAGGAACGAGGGCGGGATGGGTTTTCTGTTCTTCTGAAAGAACAGGACCATACCGGTAGCCTTGTTGCAGAAGATCTTCACAAAATATCTGATGCGCATGCTCCGCAAAAAAATCGATTTGCCCTTCTCCGAAGATGGATGGACCAACGCTTTCCTGCCTCACCGACTCAAACCTCATTTCACCCGACACCAAATTCGGATCGACCCCGATCCACCCGATTATAGGAGAGACCACATGCTTGCGAAAGTGAGTTTATGGTACCCCCTAGAATGTGAGAGTTATACTACGCTCGCTGTTGATCTGGGAATAAAGAGCAATTGCAAGTACATGAGCTTGCTTGTACAGTTATGCTCGGCGTTAAAAGCACCATCCAATATTGTTTTCGAGGGTATTATGTCTGACGTTTTCATCTCCTACTCCCGTAAAGACATCTCGTTCACTCAATGACTTCACAAATCCTTGGAAGAAAACAACCTCGATACCTGGATCGACTGGCAGGATATTCCATCCGAGCGAAGATCAAATCCTTGCAGCAGTAAACTGTGGTGATGCGTTGCATATTAGTAGTTGCGCTCTCAGTGTATGGGACCTGTCTACGACGCCACCTGAAATTCTTTATACAGCGGATGTCGATTGGCCTGTCCGCGCGCTGGCCTTTCACCTGCAGGGGGACATCCTCGCCGTTGCCGAAGGGTATGATGGCAACATTTCGGTAATGGATTGGCGTCTCGGAAAGCAGTTAACAAAGTTCGATGGTACAGGGGAAAAACCCGCCAAAATCACCTTCAGCCCCGACGGTGATGATCTGGCGGTGGTTTACAACGTTACGAATACGCCCGTTGTCGTCTGGAATCTCGAGAGTGAAGAAACCACGGCTATTGTCTGTCCAGGATCGGACGACGGGAAAGCGTCGGATATCGCCTTCCATCCCCATCAGCACCTGCTGGCGGTTGCATGCGGAGATCGGATCATTTTTTAGGACGCAGAAACTGATACTGTCGAGTCGGAAATCGTACTGGATGAATCCCTGGAAGTCTTCGAAGTCATTGCCTTCCACCCCGACGGATCGCAATTCGCCACAGGCAGCGGGGACGGTAACATCCGTTGGGATTTTCAGACCATGGAGCCTCTCTCCATGCCCAGCGAAGATACGACGAGTTCCTGGGGCGTTGATGTGCCTGCCTACGATCCGACGGGATACATGCTGCTCACTGGCAGGGTCACGAACCTGCGTATCTTCGATGCGCAAAGCGGTGATTTCTTTATCCAACTCGATCCGCTCGGTAAGAACACCCTTGCTGAACAATACCGCTATTATCTTCGGCCGGAATTGTCAGTGAGCACAGACGGCACACGAGTAGTGTCATATGCACGCGACAATCAATTGATCTTCTGGCAGCTCGATCTTGAGTTGTGGAAGGCATCTGCCTGCTCGATCGCCAATCGAAACCTTACACAGGACGAATGGAAAACGTACATGGGAGATATCCCCTACAGGGAAACCTGCCCATGAAAGATAACTGCATTTTTGTAGGTTTTGTTGAAATTAAAATGAGATAATCATTTGCAGCGAATCTTCCGATCACCCACTTAATAAACCCAACTTCATCCTGGTCTGCGGTTGATATAATTCCTCCAGAGTTGAGGAGGCGAAATCTCCTCAACCCGGAGGGAGGTTTCACCATGCAAAACGAGTTATGGACAACCCGAAAAGTCATCATCGTAGGAGCGGGCGCCGTAGGCTCGACGTTCGCCTACGCGCTGGCGCAAAGCGGTTTGGTGGACGAAATCGTCCTGATCGATGTCAACCAGGAATTGGCCAAGGGAGAAGTGTTGGATCTATCCCACGGCCTCCCCTATTATCCCAACGTACAGATATCCGTCGGCAAAGCGGAGGATTACGCTGATGCCCATGTCATTGTGATCACGGCCGGTGCTAAGCAAAAAGGCGCCGAAACGCGGCTCGACCTGCTGCAGCGAAATGCCGCCATTATCGAAGCCATTATTGACGACATTGTTGCCCACAAGTCGAGAGCCATCATCGTTGTGGTCAGCAATCCTGTCGATATATTGACCTATCTAGCTCATAAAAGGACCTCGTGGGAAAGAGGCCGCGTGATTGGTTCCGGCACGGTTCTGGATAGCGCAAGATTTCGATACCTGCTGAGCACCCACTGCGGAGTCGATGTGCATAACGTTCATGCCTATGTACTCGGCGAACACGGCGACAGCCAGGTGGCAGCGTGGTCGATGTCCCATTTCGCCGGTTTGCCGATCGATGAGTACCTCAAACACTGCGGGATTTGCGAAGGATGGGATAAAACCAAAGCCGAGATCGAAGAAACGGTGCGCCGTTCCGCCTACCACGTGATTGAATATAAGGGTGCGACCAATTACGCCGTCGGGTTGGCTTTGCTGCGTATCGTCGGTGCGATCATCCGCGACGAGCGCAGCGTCCTCACGGTCTCCGTTCCGTTGCAAGGCGAATATGGCTTGAGCGAGGTCAGCCTGGGTGTGCCCAGCATCGTAACGCAAAACGGCGTGGAAAGGGTCATCGAAGCAAACTTATTACCCGAGGAACTGGAAGGGCTTCGGGCCTCTGCGTCTTTACTGCAGGAATCCATCAAGGAAATCCAGCGCAACGAGTAGCGCTAGAGAAGAAAAGTATCGTCAGGCCGATTTATCTTCAAGAATATGGGCCAGCAGCCGAGCGATTTGCTCAATCGTAGGCGGTTTACGCAGCCAACCACTTAGACCGTCTTCCTCCAGATCGATGAGCTCATCCTCCCTCGGATGTCCCGTCATCATCACGGTGGGTATGCTCAAGCCGCGCTGTTGAATGATTTGCATCAATTCCTTGCCCCCCATTTCAGGCATGACCAAGTCACTCAACACCAGATCTACTTCCTGACTGTGTTTCTCCAAAACATCGAGCGCTTCTCGTCCGTTGAATGCCCCAAGAACACGATAATCTAAGGAGGCGAGGATCTCGACCAAAGCCTTCAACAAGACTTCGTTGTCCTCGACCACCAAAATGGTCTCTCCATGCCCGCGCAGTGAAAGTCGCTTATCGACAATGGGTTGTTCTTGGGGTTTTTCTGATTCGGCGGGCAGATAGATCGTGAAACTGGCACCCTGATCAGGCGCTGTCTGGACGCTGATGTAACCGTTATGTTGTTTGACGATGCCGTACACTTGCGGCAATCCCAACCCGGTCCCTTTCCCGGGATGCTTGGTTGAGAAAAACGGATTGAAAATGTATGGCAAAACATCCGACGAGATGCCCACACCCTCATCTGAAACTGTCATACATACCCAGTCACCGGGTTCGATTTCAGGCAGTTCTGCGAATTTCTCGTTATTAATATGCAGGTGCGAAAGCTTGATCTGCAGCAGCCCTCCATTTGGCATGGCATCTCGTGAGTTAAGCGCAAGGTTCAACAGGATTTGCTGCATGCGCGTTTTATCCGCGTTAACGATGTATTCCTCATCCGATTTATCAAATTCGATACGAACGGTTTCAGGCAACATTCGCTTCAACAACTTGATCTGTTCTTCCACAACTTCCATTAAATCGATTGGACGGCGTTCGAGAATGGCACGCCGCCCGAAATCCAGAATCTGCTGAATGAGATCCCTTGCACGATCGGTTTGATGCGTGATGATTTCGAGATGATCTCGGATCTTTCCTGGCAAATCCACATCGCGCAAATCCTGACGAGCGTAAAGCGCGATAATCGACATAATGTTGTTGAAATCGTGAGCCAATCCGGCAGCCATTTGACCTACAGCAGCCAGACGTTCCTGTTGACTCAGTTGCCGTTGGACTTGCCGCTCAAGCGTGACGTCATTGATAACAAGCAGGAGTTTACCTGTCTCCAGATCGTCACTCATCGTTTGCGCCGCAACCTCGAAAACCTGGCCTTTGGCCATAACCTCATGACGCAATCCCTCGGTCCTAGGCGAGGAGATTAAGTCCTCCAACATGTGGTTTCCAAGGTAAGTGAGTTTATCACCCACTTTCGCATTGGCGAGAGATTCCAGATTTTCCTTGCCCATCGGATTGGCCAGGATAATCGTGTGCTCCGAGTCGATCAGCAACAAACCCACCGGCACGGTGCTCATCACGTCGAGTAATCGCTGGGCTTGTTCGCGCAATTGATCGAGCAGTATCTCTCGTTGTTGTTCAGCCTGCTTGCGCTCGGTGATATCTTTGGAAACCGAGATCGAAACTTGCTTGTCTCCAATCATTGCAAAATTGATCGTTACTTCAACAGGAAGTTCCGTCCCATCTTTCCTGCGATGGACAGCCTCCATGGTCGTCACGACCTGTGAACGTGTCCTCGCCCGGTGTTTTTTCCATCTCTCCTCATCCATATTGAAATCGATATCCCAGATGTGCATGCTCATCATTTCATCTTGGGTGTATCCAAGACTATCGCAGCCGTATTGATTTGCGTAATAGATTTTGCCATCATCGTCCACTTGAAGCAGGCCAATCTGCGCTTGATCGATTCCGGCATACGTTAACGCGAGATGCTGTTCGATTCGTTTCCTATCTGTGAGGTCTCGTGTAACGCTCAAAATGGCTGGTTTGCCACAATAGGTCACCAGACTGGAGCTTACCTCCACAGGGAACGTTCTCCCATCTTTCGTAATGTGCTTGGTCTCAAATACTTGCGTTTCCCCCATCTTCATGCCTTCGATGAGCTGACTGATTCCTTCTTTACTGATGGTGGCATCAATGTCATACGGCCCCATCTCAAGTAATTCTTCTCTGCTATAACCCAATACCTCAAGAGCTGTATCGTTCATTTCGAGGAATTTGCCATTGAAGTCAATCACAAATGCCGTATCATTCATGCTGTTTACCAGCTGTGTATATTCTTGCTCTCTTCTTTTCTCTTCCGTGATGTCCCGCAGCATCAATAACAATCCTGAAACTGCGTTATCCGGCCTCTTGATCGGTATCATGGTCCAATCGTAGTGACACGTCTCAGCTTCACCTTCCTCGCCCAACATGAATGCTTTCGCCGGCTCGAAAACAACTTTGGAGGATTCGAGAACCCGGCGAAATAATGCTTCATCCTCTTTGCTGGGATAAAGGGTGAAGAAATTTATGCCGACGAAGGAGGAAGGATCGCGGCCGGCCGCCTCGGAAAAAGCCCGGCTAACCCGGATGAAATTGAAGTCAAAATCCAGGTGTATGACGATCATGCGCGTGCGATCAAACATGCTTTCCAGGATTTGATGGATTTCGTGGGGAATAGACTCTGATCGACCTTGCCCGCTTTCGGTGTCTTCTAATTCAGACAACCTGGCGCGCAGCTCATCCAACTCTTGAAGTAGTTCCTTTTTCGTTTTCCGTGTAGATGTCATATTTATCTCGAACGATAATGACCCGGTCGCGCGATTAGTATATGTTTCCCGAGGTGTTTAGGATTAAGCAGCGATCAATTGTGTGGTTGTGAGTAGTGGTTCGTTGGTGAAGGCAGCACTTTGGTCGATATAAGTCACACGCATCCTCACACGAACGTCCATATTAATGGAACAGGAGACAATCTCTGATCCCCGAATCCGGCCTGCGATTGGTCCTCGTAACTACTTGAGCGCCAGTACCGGATCCGCGGGGTTATCCAGCAATGATTTTTTCTTCGTCACCCCTTTTATAAAGCTTCGTAGATTCAACTCCGAAGTGCAACTTTGAAGGTTGGAATAAGAGGTAAGCTGCAGTAGCATCTATGCTTCTTAGACCAACCAAGTCAAAGGAGCACTGATGAGAACCTACGCGCAGCTTACCCAAG
>Ga0307430_1000288_pt1 | contig 47646 bp, 51 predicted proteins | sample SalMarWE160130MG_FD_202159 | JGI IMG/M metagenome (GOLD analysis project Ga0307430, IMG submission 202159) | Salt marsh sediment microbial communities from the Plum Island Ecosystem LTER, Massachusetts, United States - WE1603-130 | ecosystem: Environmental > Aquatic > Marine > Intertidal zone >...
CATCCATAATAATCGCTCCCTTTTATGGATTGAGTTAAATTACAATACTAAGGGTTGTCACAAATAATGGATTACGATTGAGATCAGGTGAAAACTAAGGTAGATTCATACCAAGACGACCAAAGATACCAATCAATGTCAATACGTTTTGAGATCATGCCGTGGAATTTTCTCGCCAGGCTGATCTCCGGGAGTGAAGAATGACGCAACGGATGAAGCTGAGCCTCTCCGCTCAATTGGTACTTGGTTTCGTATTCCTTGCCCTTCTTACGACGGTTGCCATCGCCGCCATTCAATTGATCGGTGATCGCCTGGAACAACAAGCCTGGGCTCAGGTTGAACAGGGTGCGAGAGCATCAGAAGCATTATTGGCGGCTACAGAAAATGACATTCAGAATCTAGCCAGGTTAACAGCCCAACGTCCGACATTACTTGAACTATTACAAGACCCCGAGCAAGAGACTTTATTCGAATACCTTAACACCTTACGGCTCACGACCGGCCTGGACATGATTCTGCTCTGCAATAACGAAAACCTTCTGCTGTCCATTGATGAAACCATCCCCCTTTCTCCTGACTGTGAGAATATCACCCCACAGGGCTATCACATTTTTTCAGGCGAAGGAAGCCACAATGCCATGCTCACAGATACAAGTATGGTGTATTCAGCAGAGCAAGAAATCGCCAGAGTCGTTGTGGGGCTGCATCTCGATGCATCATTGATGAGCAAGATGAAATCCCAGACGGATATGGAACACCTGCTTTGGATGGATGACACCATATTGGCGACCAACTTCCCATCGAGGCATGAGTTATCCGGGATTCAAAACCATACCCAACAGTATGAAAAGACTCAGGAAAATAAAAGAAGCAGCTTTTCCTTGGATGGCAGGCTTTACTATGCTTCGTATTACGCTATCGACCAAACCGACTTGGAAATTGAAGTTGCCCTTGATGTCACCGACATCATCACCACACGCCGGCAGTTGGTTTGGAGTTTGATCGGCGTCATATTCGTTATCGCCGCAATCGGCTCGTCATTAGGCATTCTCCTGGTGAGAAATATTGGAAAATCGTTTCAAAATCTCACACATGCTGCTGCAAGGATCAGCGAAGGCGATCTCGATACACCAGTTCAGTTCATATCTCACGTACGCGAAGCGACGCTTGTTGCACAAACACTGGAAAAAGCACGTCAGGACCTGAATCGCATCGTAACGGAACTGCGCGAAGAAAAGGCATGGGGCGACCATCTTCTAGAAGGGATTGTGGAAGGCATCGTAACGCTTGATTCGCAGAACAAAATTACCTTCTTCAGTTCTGGCGCGGAAAAGATATCCGGATGGACTACAGAACAGGTTCTTCATCACCCCTGTGATACCTATTTCCAACCAATCGATCATACCCAAACCTTTACAGAACTTATCCCTGCTCCTGGCCAGCGCCGCAGGTTCCGGGTCAAAATGGCGGAGAATAAAATTGCGATGCTGGCAATTTCAGGAGCCAGACTTGCTCCCACGGAAGTACATGAGGCCGAAATCGTCTTTGTATTTCGGGATATCAGCGAAGAAGACGCCGTCCATCGACTGATGGGACACTTCATGGCCAATATCTCGCACGAATTTCGCACGCCGCTTACCGCCGTCGCAGCCTCGGTTGAACTGCTCGTGGAAGAAGCGGCCGATCTCAGCCCTGGCGAGTTGCAGCAATTATTGAATTCACTCCACCTTGGATTGTTGAGTCTGCAAACCCTTGTGGACAATCTCATCGAAAGCGCCAGCATAGAAACAGGACATTTTCGCGTATCTCCACGTGCAGTAGAACTCACGGACATCATCAGCGAATCCGTAGCCATTCTGCAGCCCCTTTTAGAGAAGTATGAACAGAGTCTTGACATTCAACTCCCTTTGGATCTCCCCATGGTGATCGCCGACCCCCGGCGTTCGACACAAGTGATCGTTAACTTGCTTTCCAACGCCAATAAATACGCGCCACAAGGATCGCACATCGTTGTGCATGCCGTGAAGTACGGGGAGCTTATTAAGATCGAGATTGTCGACCGAGGCCCGGGTATTCCGGAAGATAAACGCAGCGAGATCTTTCGACGCTTTGCATACATCGTCCAAGACGAGCACGCTTCAGCACAATATGGAGCCGGGTTAGGATTATCAGTCGTGAAGGCGATTGTCGAAGCCCAAGGCGGCACCATTGGTGTCGCAGACAATCCCGAAGGGGGCTCGATCTTCTGGTTCACACTGCCGTTTAAGGAAGCAAGATGAAAGCGCTGATTGTCGAAGACGATCGAGTGATGGCAGATGTGATCACTTTCATTTTGCGTCGAAAAGGTTATGAGGTCATTCAGGCAACCGATGGCGAGATGGCACTGCGACGACAATCCGAGGGCTGTCCAGATCTGATTATCTTAGACATTAACCTACCGAAAATGGACGGCTTTTCCGTCTGCAAAATGATCCGGCAGAAATGCAATACACCTATCATCCTTCTCACCGTTCGAAGCGAGGAGGAAGACATCCTTTATGGTTTCGAATGTGGCGCCGACGATTACATTTCCAAACCTTTCAGCCCCAAACAATTCATTGCGCGAGTAAATGCAGTGATCCGTCGTGCTGGAATGCGCTCCAAGGAATCGAGTATCACCGTAGGCCGACTTGAACTCAATCTGAATCGCCGTGAAGTAACGCTCGATCAAGGTAGGCCGATATCGCTTACACCCTTAGAGAGCCGTTTACTCGAAGCACTCATAGATCATCCTGGCCAGGTTTATACGACCGAGAGCCTGATTGAAATTCTCTATGGAGAAAGGGGAGGCGATCGTGAAATGCTGCGTCAGGTCGTACATCGTCTGCGCAGTAAAATTCAAACCGATCCTGATGAAATCCCCTCGATCGAAACCATTCCCGGTGTAGGGTATTGCCTCACCTGTCCTGTCGATTAAATTCAATCCTCATTTTGTTACCACTCCGTTACAGATTCATAACGCTTCCTATCACCGTCCTCGATAAAAATTAATTATGAGGTTAATGGTGGCCACATGACGAAATCGCAAACATTGGATTTCCCGCACATTGCGCTGGAAGATATTGAAGTCGACCTGCATTTAATCCGCAGCTATCCAGCCGATCTCGCCTACCGGTTCCACAGCATTCCCATTGCAGAAACGGAAGATCACTACACTATCGTCATGGCGGAACCTGAGGATCAACTAGCACGCGAGGCGATCCAAAAAGCATGCTGTAAGAAGGCATATATGTTGCGGGGCGACCCGGAAATCGTCGATTCCCTGATCCACAAATACATTCCCAAAAATCGGCAGGGACGGATCTTAATTTGTTGTCCGTCTCGTCGAGCGACTTGTCTGACGGACTACGCGCACGAATTTTGTCCGGCATTCGAGACAGATATCGTTGATTATTATTTCGTCGATAACGCCAACTCCCTAAAAGATGAATTCATAGATTCCGCCAATGGTTACCAGCTTGTTTTTCTCTCCGCGCCCCGATCACCACTGGATGAGAGGATCATTCGTGGTTCATGGGAGCTGCGCACTTTAGAGCGTTTTCACACCTCCTGTCTGCTCCCTCGCTCCCCTCGGCTGCCTATTCAATCCATCATGTTGATGCTGCATAGGAATGGTAACGACACAGATACGGTAGATCTCGTTGCGCGTATTGCAGCATCGAAAAATGCCAGGGTCATCGTACTCGTTGTGCTTCCGCAAGTGCCAACCATGTATCAGGGCTTGGATAGAATGAGGTATTCCTTATCCGATATTTTGCAATCGCAATCCAAGCTGGGTTGCCGCTTGCGGAGAATATCTACCCTCCTATGCCGTAACTCAATCCATGGTGAGATACATCTCAAGCAGGGACATACGGATTTCGCAATTCAAGAGGAAATTACAGAGTCAGACATCGATTTACTCGTCACGGCCAAACCCAGGAAACGCAGATTCTCATTCAGGGTCGATGACGATATCGTCACTCGTATGCTCCGCTGGATTGAAAGGCCTGTGTTACTGACGGCTTAATCAACGTAATAAACGAATTAAGGTGAAAGAAAATGCACATAATACTACCATTACTTCCACTTGCGTTCTTTTGCGAATTGGTCGATTCCTCGCTGGGGATGGGGTATGGGACAACGCTTACACCGTTGCTGATGATACTCGGATACGAACCGATAGTGATTGTGCCCTCTGTGCTGTTCTCCGAGTTCATCACAGGCTTATTGTCAGGCTTTTTTCATCAGGAATTTGGAAACACGAATCTTCACCCCGGAACGCGGGATTTTAAGATTACGGTTGTCCTCAGCTTACTCAGTATTCTGGGTGTCGTCATCGCGGTTTTCATCAGCATGAACATTCCCGGTTGGTTCGTGAAAGTTTATATCGGCGTCATCGTCACGGGGATCGGCATCATCGTCCTCCTGCGAAGATCCAAAAATGCAAAATTCTCCTGGAAACGACTCGCCGGGCTCGGTACACTCGCGGCCTTCAATAAAGGCATCAGTGGCGGCGGCTACGGACCCGTTGTCACTGGAGGACAGGTTCTCGTCGGCGTCGAAGGGCGCAATGCGATTGCGATCGCCGGTGTTGCAGAGGGGATCACAAGTGCCGTGGGCGTACTGATCTTCATGCTCAACGGCGTTACGCTCGACCCAAGTTTGACACCAAGTCTTACACTCGGCGCAGTGCTTTCCGTTCCCATCGCTGCATATATCGTCAGCAAGATGTCGATCAAGAAAATCACATCCGCCATCGGCGGCACGATGCTTGCCCTGGGCAGCTATACACTGCTGCGTATATTGTTGTAATACAACTTATATCGCATGTCCAAAACCAGGAAATCCAAACACCGCTTGCAAGAATCGACGTCGATAAAATCATGGCTCGAAACACTCGTCATGCGTTTGCACGAGAACATCATTGCGATCGACGCGGAGGACAGAATCACATCCATCAATCAAAACGCGGAACGGGCAACGGGATTGAATAAAGGCTGCATTGTCAAACTGCATCTTGACGAAATTGTTATTCCGCGTAAAGCAGAAGTGTCTCCTCAGGATATCGGTGCAGCAGACGAAGAGGTACGTGAAGTCATCTTTCAAATGCAGGAAAGAGAAGTGGCGATTATTAAAATCGCCAGGGTTTGCATCCCCTCAACTGAGGAGAACGAAGAGAAGAAATTCTTCATATTACGAGATATCACGGAGGAACAAGCTGCCGAGAGCCTGCGATCCTACTTTTTAGGCAACATCACCCACGAATTCCGAACGCCACTTTCGGCTATTAACGCCTCCGTCGAAGTTATCCTGGAAGAAATCGAAAACCTATCCAAAGCAGAATTAGGTGAGCTCTTGGGTTCGATCCACATGAGCGTCTCCGGTTTACAGACTTTGATCGACAACCTGCTTGAGAGCATCAGTATCGAAGCCGGCCATTTCCATATTCACAAACGCCCAACCCAATTTGATTCCGTACTCTTCGAGGCGATGCGGGTAATGCAGCCATTGCTTACTCGCCGCCGCCAGCAATTGTCCCTGTGCAAACCCGATCGTTTTCCGGTGATCCAGGCAGATCCGACCCGTTTGACTCAGGTGCTGGTCAATTTGATTTCGAACGCGAGTAAATACAGCCCGATTGGAACACAGATCGAACTTAAGCTGGAACAGATCGAAAACGATAAAATACGTGTGACGATTGCGGACCGAGGCGATGGTATCCCAAACAAGGACAAAAGCCAGGTTTTTAAACGCTTTGTAAGACTTGGCAACGACGACGGAACACAGTATGGTATTGGTCTGGGATTATCAGTCGTGAAAGCCATCATCGAAGAACACTGCGGAGAACTCGGTGTTGAAAACCGTCAAGACGGTGGATCGATCTTTTGGTTCACGCTGCCCATCAATGGACGGCCAGTATGAAAGCCTTGATCGTTGATGATGATTTGGCCCTCGCCGATGTGGTTTCTTTCACCATGCGGCGGGCTGGTTTCGAGGTCATCGTCGCACATGACGGACAAACTGCGTTGGATCGCTGGCGGGAATCCGAACCCGATTTAATCATTTTGGATATCAACCTGCCAAAACTCAACGGGCTTGCCGTTTGCCAACGCATCCGCACGGAAGCATCCACACCTATCATTATTCTCAGCGTGCGTGGTGAGGAAGATGACGTCGTTAGAGGTCTTGAATTGGGCGCGGATGATTATATTGTAAAGCCGTTCAGTCCCAGGCAACTTGTCGCACGCTCGGAAGCCGTGCTGCGCAGATCTGAAATGAAACCGATTTCAAATGCTCCACTGACCGCCGGGAATCTCACCCTCGACCTTACCCGAAATGAAGTTTTATCTGGTGATGATGAACCCATCAAACTCACTAAACTCGAGACGTGCCTGATGGAAGTGTTAGTCATCAATTACGGCCAGGTCCTTCCATTTGATATGTTGATTGACTCGATCTGGGGCCCGGCTGCTGGGGATCGCGTGATGCTCAAACAACTCGTCTATCGGCTGCGACGCAAGATCGAGCCTGATCCATCGAATCCCCGCCATCTGACTACAATCAGCGGTATCGGCTACTCTCTGGAAGATAACGAATAATCTTTAAAATCCCCAAAACACGGCAATACCTCCCTATCCCTCACGAAGAAACAGAAAATTTGTAATCTCTGTTACTGAATTGTTACCCGAGCACAACCAGGATTGTTACCGAGAGTACCTACACTTCGGTAGAGGAACAGTTGCCGATTCAACTGTGCATGTCCTCGTACAAAGTAAATCTTGCATGCATCACGTTACGAGGCACACGCCATGCTTGCGAAACACAACACACAAGTCTCTACAATGCTTTTCAGCCCGGCTAAAACCTTCCAAATCGATGTGAAGGATTCCATATGGAACGAATAGTGATTTACACGTTGTTGATTGCAGCGTCATTGATAAGCGCCTTGCAAGCCATTCGTTCGAAGCCCTTATTGGTTTCGGCGCTCTGGCTTGCCGGCCTCAGTGCCCTGCTCTCCGTTCTCTTCTACAGCCTCGGCGCCGAGCAAGTCGCGGTGATCGAACTCAGTGTCGGCGCAGGTCTGGTTACCGTTCTATTTGTGTTCGCGATTAACGTCGCCGGAGACCAGGAATTAACCGTCCGCAACATCATCCCACTTCCAATCGCAGTCGCCCTCGTTTTAATCAGCTCGCTTCTCTTGATTTTTATGATCCTTCCCATGGAACCACCCGTACGCACATCACAGGTCGAACCATTCGTGGAAACACTCTGGCAGCAAAGAGGGCTGGACACACTGGTGCAAATCGTACTGATCTTCTCCGGCGTTCTTGGTTTGCTGGGTATCCTTGCGGAGGCGAAAGCACCACTCGAGGGATCGGCGACCGAAGAAGTGGCCGCACTGCGCGATCGTGATCTTCAATCCCTCGCGCAGCAATCGACAGCAGCAACAGAACGCCATTCGAAGAAGAAACTCGATTCGCTCTAATCTTCGTGCATGAAAGGATCACATTGAAGGAGACAGCATGGCTCCATCTCCGGTAAATATCTTCCTCGTTGGTGTAGCGGTCTTACTTGGGATTGGCTTCTACGGCTTGATGGTCAGTCATAACCTGATCAAGCTCGTGATCGCCATACAAATCCTGGTGAAGTCTGCCCTCCTGGCCTTGATCACCGCTGGTTTCGTGAGTGACGAAATTCAGCTAGCCCAAAGTATGGCGCTAACCGTCATCGTCGCCGACACGATCGTGGCCGTCATCGGCATCGCCCTTGCCGTTCAAGTTCGACGCAGAGTCGGCACGCTCGACGTTCGAGACCTGAGTAAGCTGAAGGGATAATCCATGGCACTCCTATGCGTCTTACTCTGTATTTTCCTGCCCTGGATGGGAACGATGGTCGTTTGGATTTGCGGGAACGATCGTCCCAGGCTGCAGCATACAGTGGCATCCATCTTTGCTGTCGTCACGGGGATCATCTCGCTTCTGCTTCTGCTCAACCCGTCAGATGCACCCATCGTACGCATTCCAATGGGTGATTTTTTCGGCGATCTCACGCTCGTTCCTGATGGCCTCGGCATCATTTTAGCGATCATCGCTTCGGTCGTCGGTAGTCTGGCGGTGCTTTTCTCCATTGATTACATGCACGGCGAAGCCCAGCTCGGTCGTTATTACGGGCTAATCCTGTTTTTTATCGGTGCCATGTCCGGTCTGGGTCTCTCCGGCAGCATGCTGCTGATGTTCTTTTTCTGGGAAATCACGGCCTTTTGCTCCTACGCATTGATTTCATTCCACAACGATGATCCCAAGGCGGTTGCCGGCGGTATAAAAGCGTTAATCGTTACACAATTCGGCGGAATTGGACTTCTCGCCGGCGCGCTGATTATCCGTTCCCACATCGGCAGCTACCAAATCCATGATTTTCTCGAAGCCGCTCCGACATTTGAAGCCAGTTTATTAGCTGCGATTGGTTTTGGCTTTTTGCTGGCAGCTATGGCCAAATCGGCGCAGTTCCCGTTGCACACCTGGCTGCCAGACGCCATGGAAGCGCCCACACCCGTCACAGCGCTCATCCACGCGGCGACGATGGTCAATGCCGGCGTCTATCTGCTGGCACGCTTCTATCCGGCGTTCGAATCGATACCCGGATGGAAAACGAGTGTCATGATCGTCGGGCTATTATCTGCCATCCTGGCGGCGTTAATGGCAACGAGATCCGACGATATCAAGCGTGCTCTCGCATATTCGACTATCAGTCAGCTGGGCTATATGGTCTATGCGATTGGCGTAGGGGGCATTTTCGCCAGTATGCTTCACCTGCTCAGTCACGCGGTGTTCAAAGCACTCTTGTTTTTGGGCGCCGGTGCCGTGATCCATGCCGCCGGTACGCGCGACATGCGCCGCATGGGTGCTTTGCGCAAGAAGATGCCCATCGTCCACGCCACTTTCCTGATTGGCGGATTGGCGCTTGCCGGACTTCCCCTCGCCAATGGATTCTTCAGCAAAGAACTGATCCTGGAAAGCGGTTTGCATCAGGGCCCACAGTGGGCTTTTATCTGTATGCTCGCTGGTGCTGGCCTGACCGCATGGTATACGCTACGGATTTACAGCATGACGTTTTGTGGAAAATCCGGAGAAGCATGTAAGGTGCACAGCGCGCCACTCGCCATGCGGATCTCACTCACTCTTCTCGCTGCAGGAGTACTCACAACCTGGCTGTATGCCTCGAATTTTAGTTCGCTGCTGATGGATTCGCTCCCCTTTCACGGTATCCATATCACAAATCTGGCCGCGCTAATTGAAGAGATCTTCAGCGCCTCTATAACCTACATCGCGCTGGGCGTGATTGTCCTCGGCGGATTATGCTGGCATTTGCGAGTTCACATCGAAACGCTATTCCGCATACCCAAGCTACTGACTCGCTACATCGATTCAGGTTACGGCTTGGAAATCATATACGCAGCCGTTATCCGCATCACACAGCAGGCTTCCAGGCTTCTGCGCGCAGCGCACAGCGGACAGCTCAACATGAATGTCGCCGGTATCAGTGCCGCGCTCTGTATCCTGCTGGCACTCCTTATGGTTGGAGCCTGATATGACCTCGAATGCTTTTCACTGGCTCATCGCACTTCCTTTGCTCGCCACGCCTCTCATTTACCTGACGGGTCGTATCGGGCAGCGCGTGAAACGAAGCAAAATTGCACAAATTGTGGGCTTTGTCTCTCTCGTTGCGACATGGATTCCCTTTCTGCTTGTGGTGAACGACTATGCAGCGTCGGGAACACAGTCATTCAGCATCGGCAGCATCTCGCTTCAGATGGATGGCTTAAGTCTACTTTTTATAGGAGTCACTTTAACGCTGGGAACTCTCGTGGCACTTTTTTCAGAGTCCTACCTGGCAAAGGAGACCGGCCAGGAGAAGTTCTTCGCCATGCTTGTTGCCATGATCGGGGTGATGATCGGCCTCGCCTGCGCAAGCGACTTGTTCAACTTGTGGATCTGGTTCGAGGCGATGGCGGTCACTTCGTACCTGCTGGTGGCATTCTATCGGGATCAACCCCCTTCATTAGAAGCCGGCGTGAAATACCTCGTGCAAAGTGCCGCTGGCTCCACGCTGGTGTTGATCGGTATCAGTCTCGTATTCTCGCAGTACGGCGACCTCAGTCTGGCCAGCATCCGCCGAATTGCAGCCCCCTCACCTGTTCTACTCACAGCCGGTGGCCTTTTCATCATCGGTTTTGGTGTGAAGAGCGCGCTCGTACCACTTCACACCTGGCTGCCTGATGCACACTCCCAAGCTCCGAGCGGGATCAGCGCCATGCTTTCCGGCGTAGTTATCGAAGCGGGCTTGATCGCGCTGCTTCGTTGTCTGAGCGCCTTATCCGACATTTCTTCGGCATGGGGAGTCGTACTGATGGGCTTCGGCTGCTTGAACATGCTCGCAGGCAACCTTCTCGCGCTTGGCCAGCGGCAAGTCAAACGCATGTTTGCGTATTCCTCCATCGCGCATTTGGGTTACATGCTCATCGGCCTGGGAATATCCTATTACACCAACAACCCCGACGGCGCACAGGGAAGCTTCTTCCACTTAATCAACCACGGTATTATGAAAGGTCTCGCTTTTCTCGCCGCCGGCTCATTTCTCTATGCACTTCGCATCCTGCTCGATCGGCACGAGCCGCTGTGCATCGAGGATCTGGCCGGCGCTGCACGGCTCTACCCCATTCCGGCGTTTGCCCTCAGCGTCGCCGCGCTCAGTCTTGGCGGCCTGCCACCACTCGCAGGCTTCACATCAAAATGGCAAATCTTCGTAGCCGGGTTTGAGACACAAAACACGGCCATCATCCTGCTGATCGTATTTGCAGCATTGAACAGTGTACTGTCTCTGGCTTATTACGCGCCGTTGGTGAACGTCCTATATCGCAACAAACCGTCAACAGACATTCTCAACGGTGGACGCGTCCCGTGGAGTATGAAGCTCCCGCTGATTGTCCTTACGCTTCTCATCTTCCTGTTTGGCGTTTGGCCAACGCTTGTTGATAGTCTCACGAATCCGGCCGGGCAAGCGCTTATTCGAGGTGTTCTCAATGTTTCTTCTGCTGCACTACCATAACGATTCTCGGGCATACCCAACCGTAAAAACGGGGAGTGGACAATGGGAACTGTGATTAATCATCCACTGGTTTCGTTCATGCTCTACCTGGTTTTTGCCTCGCTGCTCTATTTGACCGGTCGATACCTGGCCGGCGATACGGTGAATACCATCCTGAAGTCAAGTACGTATGCCAGCGGTGAGTTGCCGCCGAGACGAATGGCAGCACCAGGGTATCGTCCCTTCTTCATTATTGCGTTGTTCTTCGCCATTCTCCATCTGGGCACACTCGTGTTGGGAAGCGGCGGATCGAACCCAATATCGGTGATCTATCTCGCAGGTTTGATAATGACCTTGCTGGCACTCATATTAGGTTGAAAGACATCCAGGGAGCGGTTCATCATGGGCTTGAACGGAAAACTGTATCGGCTGAATCTCGAGAAGGTGAAGACATGGGCGCGTATCAATTCTCCCTGGGTCTTACACTTCAACTCAGGTTCATGTAACGGATGCGATATCGAGATTCTCGCCACGCTGACACCCAGATACGATTTGGAACGCTTCGGCATCAAGCTCCAGGGAAGTCCACGGCACGCCGATGTTCTGTTATGCACGGGAGGCGTCACAAGACAAGCCCGAGATCGCTTGATCCGTATCTACGAACAAATGCATACGCCGAAATTCGTTGTCGCAATTGGTGCTTGTGCGCTAACAGGCGGTGTTTTTAGGGAATGCTACAACGTGCTAGGCGGTATCGATAAAGTGATCCCTGTGGATGCTTATATCCCTGGCTGCCCACCTCGTCCGGAAGCCATCATTGATGGCGTGGTTAAACTGTTGACCAAAATCAAGTCGCCAGAATCAGAATAAGCGTAAACAAACGCAGAGGTATATGGAACGGTGGATAATGAATGACACGGAAAAAACACTAAAAACCGCTTCGCAGCTGCTCGAACAATGGATGTGGATGACAGAGGTCACGCGCCCCGAACCCAACCGTTTGGATGCGCGCTTGAAGACAAGTGATGACTTGATCCCTATCGTCGCCGGTCTGCGTGTCATCCGTCTGGGATACCTATGCGCCATTACTGGCCTGGATCCCGGGCTGGAAAGTGGCGAATTAGAAGTCCTCTACCACTTCTGTGTCGGCGAGGCGGTTATCACATTGCGCCTGAATGTACCTCGCCAAGATGGATGCCTGCCCAGCTTGTGCGAGATCATTCCCAGCGCAGAAGTCTTCGAGCGTGAGCTGCAAGAGATGTTTGGTATCCGCATCGAGGGTTTGCGAAATCCATCTCGCTTATATCTGCCGGACGACTGGCCGGAAGACGTCTTTCCACTACGCAAAGATTTCGACCAAGACAAACTCAGATCCTATGTAACCCTGGGAGATTGCTGATGGAAGAACATAAGACGGCGCAAAGTTTCACTGTGCCCATTGGGCCTCAGCATCCGGCGCTAAAAGAACCATCCCACTTTCGTATCACCGTCGATGGCGAGATCGTTAAGGACGCCTATGTAAGACTTGGCTATGCGCACCGCGGCATCGAAAAGGCGACGGAAAGCAGAACCTGGACACAGAATCTATATATGCTGGAACGCATCTGCGGAATCTGCTCCCACATCCACGGGATGACATACTGCCTGGCTGTGGAACGCCTCGCTCAAGTGCAAGTGTCTGCCCGCGCCCAGGCGATACGAGTCCTTTTTGCCGAACTCGAACGCATTCATAGCCACATGCTTTGGTTCGGCGTCACCGCACACGAAGCGGGTTTCGATACGCTATTCATGTACAGCTGGCGCGACCGCGAAACGGTCATGGATATTTTAGAAGAGCTCTCCGGGAATCGCGTCAATTATTCCGCCAACATACTCGGCGGCGTGAAATTCGATGTAGATGAATCTCGAGTAGAGTCGATCCTTGACGGGATCAACTTCCTCGAAGAGCGAACCCATTATTATCTCGAAGTCGTCTCCACAGACGCCTTATTCCTGCAGCGCACGCATGAAATCGGCACCATGAACCGCCGGGAGGCAGAAGTGCTGGGAACTGTCGGACCCACCGCGCGCGCTTCCGGTGTCAATCGAGATATTCGCATCGAAGCGCCCTACGCAGCCTACGATCAATTTCCCATCCAGATTACACTGGACGACAGCGGCGACCTGAAAGCACGCGTGTTGGTACGCCTCAGAGAATTATTCGAAAGCTACCGGGTTATCCGCCAGATCCTGAAAAACCTGCCCTCAGGCGATCTGACGGTTCGCATGCCGCGACGTATCCAGCAAGGTGAAACTGTACTGCGCGTGGAAGCCCCGCGCGGTGAATTGTTTTATTTCATCCGCAGCAACGGCAGCGATACCCCCGACCGCATCAAAGTACGGACGCCAACGATCTGCAATATGATGTCCGTCATCAAACTCGCCGTAGGACACCAGCTGGCTGACGTGCCAATGATCCTGGCCGGGATTGATCCCTGCTTTTCATGTAACGATCGCATGGTGATGATTAATCAGTCAAATAAGACAAGTCACCGATGGCGTTGGGAGGAATTGCGACAGCATGGAATCAACTATTATCAGCAACGAACTGCGTAACCTTTTCTCCCTGGTCGTTTTCCCGGGAGGGTGCTTTCTCATCCTGCTTGGATTATCGTATGAGTGGGTAGATCGAAAACTCCTGGCGCGTTTTCAGAATCGCATCGGACCACGCTGGTTTCAGCCCTTTGCAGACATTATGAAGCTGCTGTCGAAAGAAGAGGTTATTCCCGACGGCGTCGATCGTCGATTATTCATCGGGCTGCCAATTGTCGCATTGACTGGCGCGCTTACAGCCGGTTTGTATCTTCCAATCCTTGGTGTGAAAACCACTTTTAGTTTCCCCGGCGACTTGATCGTTACGCTGTACATGCTGAGCCTGCTCACACTTTGTATGGGCCTCGCGGGCGCTAATACGCTGGATCGTTTCTCATTGATCGGAGCTAGCCGCACCCTGACGCAGCTCTTCTCCTATGAATCACCTTTTTTGCTTGCGCTTCTGGGTCCGGCACTTTTCAGCAACAGCTGGCAGATATCTGAGATTATCGCTTACACCGACGGCCGCTGGCTGATGTTAACTCAACCGATCGGCTTTCTCGTGGCCATGATCGCTCTGATGGGAAAACTCGAACTCCCACCGTTCGATGCCCCCGAAGCAGAAACGGAGATCGTTGCCGGAGCGTTGACCGAATATTCCGGACGAGGTCTGGCGCTTTTCCGTCTAGGCAAAGGCGTGGAACTGGTTATTGGATTGACACTTGTTTCCACACTTTATCTCGGTGGAATTGCCAATCCACTGACATTCTTCCTAAAGACCCTGGCGCTGCTTCTCATCATCGTTGTGCTGCAAGCGCTTCTTACTCGCTTACGTATCGATCAAACGGTCGGACTTTGGTGGCGATATGGATCGCTCCTGGTTTTGCTGCAGTGGTTGATCCTGATTTTGCTACAAGGGAGTGCAACATGAGATTCGCCGCAATGATAGGAGACATCACTTCCGCATTGATCCATCGCCCCGTTACGGAACAGTATCCTTTCGAACGCCGTGAGACCCCGGAGCGGTTGCGCGGCATACTTCATTGGGATCCCGAAAAATGCATCGGCTGCGGATTGTGCGCCAAAGACTGCCCGGCGGGAGCGATCGAATTGATCGTCCTCGATAAAAAGGCGAAACGATTCGTCTTACGCTATCACTCCGATCGCTGCACGTTCTGTGCGCAGTGCGTTTTCAGCTGCCGGCAAGATTGTCTCTCGATGTCGAATGTTGATTGGGAACTGGCAGTTACTGAGAGAAGCGGACTTATCTGTCACTATGGTGAGAAAAAAGATGTCGAAGAAGTACTGGCTGGAAACCTTACACACGATTCTGTCTGAACAAAAAACGCAAGGAACTGATTCGCGCCTGGCCATCGTAGGCATCGGCCATGAGTTGTGCGGTGATGACGCCTTGGGTATTGTTATTGCACAAGAACTCGAAACCATTCTCCAGGGTCTCGACAGTGTCCGCGTGTTCGCAGCGGGATCTGCGCCGGAGAACCTCTGCGGTGCATTAAGGCGTTTCGCGCCCGATCTCCTCATACTGATTGATGCTGCGAACATATCCGAGAAACCCGGGACGATTCGCTGGATCGAGCTTGAGAAGATCGACGGCATCAGCGCATCCACACATACCATCCCGCTGCGTATCCTGACGGACTACCTGACTGCCGAAATCGGCTGCCGAGTCGTTCTGCTTGGCGTTCAGCCGGCAATACTCATGTATGGGCCAATATCCAGAGACATTGAAGAAAGCATCCAAACCATCGTGCAGGGTTTCATCGATGCATTCCAGCTCGAGGTAAGGTATTCCTATTGTTTAGAGGCGCCTATCCCGTCAGAGACATAGAGATGGATTCCATGCGAATACAGCCATGTGGCAGCTATCCCACCCAAACTACCCTGTCCACCCCCGGAATCGCTGTACTCTCGCCTGGCATTCATTCGCATGTCGACGACGGGATAGGCTCTCGAATTATCGAACGTCTCCAAACGCGGCCACGATTACCCAGGTATGTCGCTTTGTTCGATGCCACTGCGTTATTATCTGCCATATCTCATCGTCAGCATGCTTGTTCCGCCCAAGCATATCGAAAGAACAACCCGGCATGTCGTCTGTTACCAAAATAATACCGGATCGAGACTGCAGTTGTTACTCCCCTGCCCTAAATTGAAAAGGAACCGCGAACCTGAACAAGAATCCATTCGGCAAATTTCATCCGGACCGAAATGGAGCAGCAAGGAGGCAGTCATGAGCACGGTGATGCAACTGATCCGTAAATTACGAAATCCGGAGAACAAAGTTGTCTTACAAGCTGTCGAGGAATTACGAGCCAGAGGTTGGCTCGAAGATGGTTCCCTCAAAGGTGTCCCCCTCTGTTATGCCCACCTGCAAAATGCAGATCTCTTCAAAGCAGGCGTAATCGAGGTAGATTTGCATCAAGCCAACCTGGAATCTGCCGATCTGAGTCTGGCGAATTTACAAAACGCCAAATTGGCCAGGACAAACCTGCGCAACGTTAATTTCGACGAAGCCATCCTCCAAGGTGCCGACCTTTTCAAAGCCAATCTCGAAGGAGCTCACAATCTTAGTGAACGCCAACTCATGCAAGCAAAACGCTTATGGGGAGCCATAATGCCGGATGGAAAATCCTATGATGGACGGTATAACTTGCCCGGCGATCTCGAATTCGCCAAATGGGGCAACGTGGATGTAAACGATCCGGAAGCGATGGCGGATTTCCTGGGTGTACCGCTCGAAGTGTATCTACGTGGTCAAGAACAATCCCAACCCGCTGCCGAGAAAGTACATTAATTTCTTTTTGCAGACCACTGCATAAGGATGCTGAAAATCATCAGAAAGGAATACCGATCATGTCCAAGATACTGATTATCGACGACGATCCCGATATCGTGATGACTGTTCGCATGGTTCTCGAAAATGCGGGCCATCAAGTGCTCGATGCCGTCAATGGGAAAACGGGTGTTAAGGTCCTCCGGGAAGATAAGCCGGATTTGATCATTCTCGACGTAATGATGGATACAGCTACCGAAGGCTTTCAACTGGCACTCAAGCTCCGCAATCCGGACCCAGCCTCGGACTACACTGAATTTAAGGACATCCCTATTCTAATGTTGACAGCCATCCACAGCACAACACCCTTGAAGTTCGAGCCGGATATCGAATACCTGCCCGTTGAGCTCTTTGTCGATAAACCGATCGATCCGGAAGATCTTCTCGGCAAAGTGGAATGGCTGCTGGATACTCAACAAATCTCAAACTCGGAGTAATGACAACTGCAGCTGGGCGTGATGGTTTCCAAACGTCGTATTCCTGTATATGAGAGGGAGCGTATGCGATCAACTGAAAAGATGCTGCCCTTCCAAAAGGAACACAAGCAGGCAGTATCTTTCATCTCGCCGAGCGCCGATCGCCCCATCTCTCCCCTCATCCAAACGAGAACCTGACCCATTGAATCCGACGAGTAAGCATCCAGAACGAGATCAACACAAGCATTGGCTCTTTTCCAAAAACGAAAAGGTGGTTGAAATGAGACACTTTTTTCTGCGCTTGCTGGGAGGGAGGATGCAAATTGTCTTGATCGGATCTTTCGTTCTTATGGTCGCATTGACTTTGGCTTTGAATGCGGTAGTCATTTCCAGGGTGATCGACGAGTATCTGAAATCCGCCGAGACCGAACGCATCGATCGAGATATGGATTTGGCCAGTGAATTCTACCAACTCAAGGCAGGGGAAATTGCGAACGTTGGCCAGCGTATGGCAAAAGACCCCCGCGTTCTACAGGCTCTACCGGATGCCCTCGAATATCAATCAGACGCACTCACAACCCTGGATCAAGAATTAAGTAGAAAGATAACCGTTCCTAATCTAAGCGGCACACACTTCATCGCGCTACTGGACGAGCAAGGCAATATCCTCGTGGGTCGTGTTCTTGGATCCAATGATCAGCTTTCTAAGCGCATTACACAAGGAAATTGTTTGGAACTTCCTGTCATCAACTACGTGATCCGGCAAGATTCCGCGATAACCGCGACCGAGATCATCCCGCAAGAATTCCTATCTTTAATCGGCCTTGCCGAGCAAGCCATGATCCCATTGAAGGAAACACCAAAAGCTGCATCAACGCCTTTTGATGGGCGCGAGGGGACGGCCGGCCTGGCGCTCACAAGCGTAACCCCCATCGACCTCGAAGATCATTCGAAGCGTGCGTTTGTTCTCGTAATTTACCTGTTTAATAATGACTTTACCCTCGTGGATCAAATCCGCGACACAGCAGGTGTCGATACAGCAACGATCTTCTATGGCGATTTACGCGTTTCAACAAACGTGCCCGATGAATCCGGTGAACGAGCCGTTGGAACCCGGGTGTCAGAGGAAGTCTTTGATGTTGTGCTTACCCAGGGGCGGGGATACGAGGGGGAAGCCTTCGTAGTCAATGAATGGTATATCACGCGCTACGAACCCTTACTCGATCATAAGGATCAAGTGGTCGGCATTCTGTATGTCGGTGCGAGAAAATCGTCCTTCGACAGCCTGGTGGATGCGTTCAACCAACGCGTGACGGCGATCGCATTCATCTGCATCCTTTGTGCGGCGATATTCACGGTTCCCATCTCCCGCTTCATCGCCCGTCCGATTGCGGAACTCGTCGAGGCTAACCAGCGTTTATCCCAGGGCGATATGAGTGTGCGTGTACAAACTTTCGGCAAAGGTGAATTGTGCATGCTCGGCGAGTCCTTTAACAACATGGTTGAAAAGTTGGACGAGACACAAAAGAAGCTCTTTCACCAGGAGAAGCTCGCCTCCGTAGGGCAACTTGCCGCAGGCGTAGCTCACGAGATTAACAATCCTCTGGGAACGATCCTGCTGTTAACGGATGTGATGTACAAGGAAACCCCGGAAAGCGACCCGCATTATGAAGATTTGGCAATGGTCATCGAAGAAGCGACTCGCTGTAAAACCATCGTAGCTGACCTGCTTAATTTCTCACGTCAGCAAGACATTTTCACCACGAAAACCGACATCCATGCCCTGCTTGAAAAAGTCATGTCCGATGTGCGCCGAAAACCAAATTTTGAACAGATCGGGTTCGAAACACAATTCAGTAACGACGTCCCACAAATTCAAATCGATCGAGATCAGATGCAGCAAGTCTTTGTCAACCTGTTGAACAACTCCTCCGAGGCCATCGAAGGAGAGGGCAAGATCACCATTTCGACGCAGGTTGAAAATGACCAATGGCTGGTGATTAAATTGACGGATACGGGCTGCGGTATCCCCAAAGAGGACATGGGCAAGCTCTTCACGCCCTTCTATTCCAAGAAAGCCTCCGGCAAAGGCACCGGCTTGGGCCTTTCAATCGTTTACGGTATAGTTAAAATACACCGAGGGCAGATTCAGATTCAAAGTAAAATAGGTGAGGGAACGAATGTAATCGTATCCCTTCCAATACAGCATACATCGTAAACCGGAGTAGAAAATCTCTATATGTCTGAGAAAAAAAAGATCCTCGTTCTCGACGATGAAGCAGGTATTCGACGAGCCTGCCGACGGGCACTCGAGCCTCTGGGCTATGATGTCGTAACGGCAAGCACCATCGAAGAGGCCTTGGACTGGATAGAAAAAGAAGCCTTCGATATGGCACTTCTCGACATCATGCTGCCGGATGGACGCGGCATCGATTTAATCAAGCCACTGCACGAGCGGGATCGAGATCTCATCTGCATCATCATCACCGGATATGCGACTGTGGAACTGGCAGTAAATGCCATCAAACATGGCGCCTACGATTTTATCTCCAAACCGTTTAAGTCCGACCAACTAATTATGACCGTTGAACAAGGGCTGGAGAAGCGTCGTCTCTCCCTCGAAACAAAGCGGCTGCAGACCATTGAACAGGAAGCTGAGGAATTACTGCATGCCAAGCAAGACATGGAACGCCTCGATGAAATCAAATCGACCTTTATGCTGACGGTTGCACACGAACTACGCGCTCCCGTCAGCAGCTCACTGAGTTTGCTGCGCACGTTGGTTCACGGCTTGGCCGGAGAGATGGATGATCAGCAGTCTCAGATTCTGGAGCGGATTGAAATTCGTCTCGAAATGCTCATCGAATTGATCAACGATTTAATCGAGCTGGCGGCAAGCAAAACGCCGGCACTCTCGAAGTCACACACACCGATCGCCGTACAACCTCTTCTGGAAAACCTGGTTCAGCATTTTTCAACAGAATCAGAAAGCAAGTCCCTTACCCTGAGTCTTCAGGCGTCTGCAAACAAGGTATTCGTTAAGGCCACACTAGACGGTCTGGAGAAAATATTCGCCAACTTGATCCACAACGCGATTAAATACACACCCGAGCATGGACGAATCGAAATCACGCACCAGGTCAAGAACGGAATAACAGAAATTTCCGTAACGGATACTGGCATGGGAATCCCCGAAGATGACATCCCTCACCTGTGGAACGAGTTCTTCCGCGCCAAAAATGCGCGCTCATCGAAAATCGCCGGCACTGGCTTGGGCTTAAGCATTGTCAAACAGTACGTGGATGAATTCGGCGGGACGCTCTTGGTTGAAAGCATCGAAAATCAAGGCTCAACGTTTACTGTAGCGCTTCCCATATCGGATTCGAAGCCCAACGACAATCCCTAGCTCTCCAGCACACCCAATTTTTCTTCTGCTTCTTCTGTTTATAACAACCCGATTACCAGCTCCAAAACCTGTATTGATTATTTCTATAGGTCTCTATCGAAATTTCCTCTGACATTTGTCGGTAGAACGTATGCACTCTATCACTTCGAACACCGTGAAAAATTTCACATACTAATAAAGGTTTTACGATTCCGGGGGTGTTATGCACGTCGAGCAGATGGAAAATCCACCTGCGATCCACCCTGCCTGTCAGCGTAATACAAAGCATGACGGGTTATATTTATTTCCCCGACGAGGTGCCATATGACCGTAGCCCATTCCAGAAACGACTTCCAATCTGAAGTTATCGCTAAAACACCTGGCGGAGAAGCCCTCCTCACCTGCCTTCAATGCGGCACTTGTGGAGGGTCTTGTCCTTCGGGTCCCGATATGGATCACTCTCCACGAAAAATTTTCGCCATGATCGAAGCGGGTATGAAGGAAGAAGTCCTGCAAAGCAATACACCTTGGTACTGTGTTTCCTGCTACTACTGCATGGTTCGCTGCCCCAAGGAAATTCCGATCACCGACATCATGTACACGTTGAAAAACATGGCCGTCAAAGCGAAGTACTACGACAGTAGTGATGCGCCGGATTTTTCAGAAAGCTTTATCGGCTTCATCGAGAAATACGGTCGCAGTTTTGAGTTGGGTCTTGCAACTCGCTATCACCTCACCCACAAACCTCTCTCGAAATTCTCCTATGGTCCGTTCGCCCTGGGAATGCTGATGAAGAATCGAGTATCGCTGCGGCCGGAACGGATCGAAAACATCGACCAATTGCGAGCCATACTTGATAAAGCAAAATCACTGGAGGTCGTCTGATGCGATACGGCTATTACCCAGGATGTTCACTGGGCAGCACGGCTGCCCCCTACGATGTCTCGACGAAAGCGATCGCCAAGCCGCTTGGACTCGAGTTAGAAGAGATCCACGATTGGAACTGCTGCGGTGCCACGGAGTATTTCTCCATCCAGAAGACCGCCGCTTACGCCCTCGTGGCGCGCAACCTGGCGCTTGCGGCCGATCAGGATGGTTTGACGCAGCTCGCCGCGCCCTGCAGCGCCTGCTACCTCAACTTGCGGAAAACAGACCACTACATGGGCAAATATCCCAAGATCGGGGAACGCACGAACGAGGCGCTGGCTGCCGGCGGGCTATCCTATCAACCAGGAAGCCTGGAAGTGCGGCATTTGATCGACATCGTCGTCAACGACGTTGGTCTAGAAGCCATCGCCGAGAAGGTCACCAACCCGCTCAAAGGGTTACGCCTGGCGCCATACTACGGCTGCTTGATCGTGCGGCCTACGCTGGGCGACGAATCCTTTGACGATCCGGAATATCCAACGCACCTCGATGGACTCCTCGATGCACTTGGTGCGACGGTTGTGGATTTCCCACTCAAGGCACATTGCTGCGGCGGACACATGACCCAGATCAGCGCCGACACCGCCTACGAACTGATCCGCCGATTGCTTCAAAATGCGGCGGATTACGAGGCCGACGCGATCGTAACGATCTGTCCCATGTGCCAGCTCAATCTCGATGCCTATCAATCGCAGGTTAATGGCCACTTCGGCACTTCATTCAACCTGCCCGTCCTGTATTTCACCCAGATGATCGGTCTTGCGCTTGGTATGCAGCCGAAAGAACTCGGCATCGGCAAAGAAATCGTCTCGGCGTCGAAAGTCCTGAAGAAAATCGGCGCTGATACTGAAGAAGCCGAAGCGAAACCCCAGCGCAAGAAACGTGACGACCAATCATTACCCATGCCAAAGGTCTAGGAGGGCATATGACGGAAAAAGTAGGTGTATACGTATGCCACTGCGGGAGCAACATCGCCGGACAAGTCGACGTTGAGGACCTCGCCAATTGGGCCGGCGAAGAACTCGAGGGAGTCGTCGTCGCCCGCGATTACAAATTCATGTGCTCCTCGCTGGGGCAGGAACTGATCGAAGAAGATATCAAGAATGAAGGTCTGACACGCGTCGTCGTGGGCGCCTGTTCACCCCACTTGCACGAGAAGACCTTTCGCCGCGCTTGCTCCAACGCCGGCTTAAACCCATATCTCTGCCAGATGGCGAGCCTGCGGGAACAAGTATCGTGGGTAACCACGGATAAGGACCTAGCCAACACAAAGGCCAGGGCACTCATTTCCGGTGCCGTCCATCGCGTTCAGCATCAAGAAGAACTCGAGGCGACCGAGGTTCCGGTGAGTCCCAACACGTTGGTCGTCGGCGCCGGCATCGCCGGCATCCAGGCTTCCCTCGAACTGGCCGACGCCGGATACCAGGTCTACCTGGTTGAGCGGGAACCATCAATCGGTGGCCACATGGCGCAGTTTGATAAGACCTTCCCCACACTCGACTGCGCAGCCTGTATCCTAACGCCGCGCATGTCGGATGTCGGCCAGCATCCGAACATCAACCTCTTAAGCTACTCGGAGGTCGAAGAAGTCAGCGGCTACGTCGGCAACTTCCACGTTCGTCTGCGTAAAAAATCGCGCTACATCAAGGAAGAGGACTGCACGGGTTGTGGAATCTGCATCGAAAAGTGTCCCAAGAAAGTTCTCGATGACGTTTTCGAAGCCGGCATGGGATACCGTAAGGCCGTCTATCGACCCTTCCCGCAAGCAGTGCCCAAGTTCCCGGTGATCGACACCGAAAACTGCATTTACTTTGAACGCGGGACCTGCAAGGCTTGTGAAAAATTCTGCCCGACGGATGCGATCGATTTCGAGCAGCAAGACACGTTCCTCGATCTCGATGTGGGTAATATCATCCTTGCTACGGGCTACGATCTCTTCGACACTCGCAAGATCCCACAGTACGGTTACGGCCGTCTGGCGAATGTCTTCACCAGTCTCGAATTCGAGCGTCTCTGCAACGCCTCCGGTCCCACGGATGGCAAGATCTTGTTACGAGACGGCGTGACGCAGCCACAATCCGTAGCCATCATACACTGCGTTGGTAGCCGTGACATACGCTTCAACTCGCACTGTTCAGCGATTTGCTGCATGAGCGCCCTGAAATTCGGGCACCTCGTGATGGAAAAAACCGGGGCTGAAGTCTATTCCTTCTACATCGACATGCGTCCCAATCAGAAAGGCTACGAGGAGTTCTACGACCGACTTCTCCAAGAGGGCATGCACTTTATCCGTGGTCGCGTGGCCGAGGTGACAGACGCGGTACGCCAGCCCGGTGAGGAAGGCAAACTGATCGTCCAGGCCGAAGACACACTCATCGGCATGCAGCGCCGCATCCCGGTCGATATGGTAATTCTCATGTCCGGCCTTGAATCTCGCGCCGATGCACGCGATGTCGCCTTGAAATTCGGCATCGCCTGCAGCATGTCCGGATGGTTCACCGAGCGCCACCCCAAATTGGATCCAGTGGCCACAATGACCGACGGCATTTTCATCGCCGGCACCTGCCAGGGGCCAAAAGACATCCCGGCTTCTGTGGCCCAAGGTGCAGCAGCGTCTGCGAGAGTGCAGTCGATGATCACTAGCGGTATGGTCGAGATCGAACCTATAGTTGCCACCATTCACGAAGAAAAATGCTCTGGTTGCCGCATATGTAATAACTTATGCCCCTTCAACGCCATCGACTTCAATGAGGAGAAAATGGTCAGCGTGATCAACCAGGCGCTGTGCAAAGGCTGCGGCACGTGTGTTGCCGCCTGCCCTGCACAAGCCATCACGGGCGCACACTTCAGCAACGAGCAGATCTTCTCCGAAATCGAAGGCTTGCTCTTCGATGTTGTCAGCGGCAGCGGCTTGAAAGCAGCCGAGCCAGCCAAAGACTCGGTACCCGCCTGAGTGTGAGGAGAATGAATTCTATGAACACAGAAACCTTTGAACCCAAAATCGTGGGCTTCCTGTGCAACTGGTGCTCATATCGTGCCGCCGACCTGGCCGGTACCGCTCGCATTAAATATCAGCCGAACGTACGCATCATTCGTGTGATGTGCAGCGGTCGTGTCGACCCCTCGTTCGTGCTCAAGGCGCTCGCCCTGGGTGCGGATGGGGTTATGATCGCCGGCTGCCATCCGGGTGAGTGTCATTACCTGGAGCAAAACTACAAAGCCATGCGACGCTTTCAAATGCTCAAGCACACCCTGCGCAGTTTCGGCATAGAAGAAGACCGCGTACGACTGCAGTGGGCATCCGCGGCGGAAGGCGTGCAGCTGGCCGAAGCGATCAATGACATGATCGAGAAAGTGCGTGCACTTGGACCCCTGAATTGGTCCGGGAAGTATGCTGAAAATGGCGAAGTGGAAGCTGCGATCGAGCGGCTTGCCGAAGAACATGCTGAAGCCATGGAGGTGCCCGCATGAGTGAAAAAGGGAAACTTGCGCTGTATTGGGCCGCCTCCTGCGGCGGCTGCGAAATCGCTGTACTGGGGATTAACGAAAAGATCCTCGATGTAGCGGCGGCATTCGACATCGTGCTCTGGCCTGTGGCTGTGGACGCCAAGGTGCGCAGTATCGAAAAGATGCCCGACAAGAGCATCGACCTGTGCCTGTTCAACGGTGCCATCCGCACCAGCGAGCAGGAATACATGGCCCGTTTGCTGCGGCAGAAATCCAAAGTGCTGGTCGCTTTCGGGTCCTGCGCACACGAGGGCTGTATCCCCGGTTTGGGAAACGTCACCAATCGCGAGGAAATCTTCCAGACCGCATACCACGATACACCGAGCACGGTTAACCCGGATGGCGTTCGGCCCCAAACCGAGACCGAAGTCGCAGAAGGCACACTCTATCTGCCGCTTTTCTACGACACAGTCAAGACGCTCGATCAGTGCGTGGAAGTCGAATACTACCTCCCAGGTTGCCCCCCTGAGCCGGAACGTATTTGGGACGCCATCGTGGCGATCCTGGAGAACAAACTCCCGCCGCCCGGCTCCGTGATCGGTGCGGAGACGACCGTGTGCGATGTCTGTCCTCGAACCCGCACCGAGAAGAAGATCAAGGAATTCAAACGGACCTGGGAGATCATCCCCGATCCGGATATTTGTTTGCTCGATCAGGGTCTGGTTTGCTGCGGAATCGCCACTCGCTCCGGTTGCGGTGCACTCTGTCCGACGGTCGGTTCACCCTGCATCGGATGCTATGGCCCCAACGAGGGCGTCGAAGATTTCGGCGCCCGCATGATGACCGCGCTGGCTTCCGTGATCGACTCGGATGATCCCGAGGAGATCGACCGCATCATTCAAGAAGGCATCCCCGATCCCATCGGTACGTTCTATCGTTTCAGCCTGGCCCACGGCCAACTTCGACGCCGTGACCTGAACGGAAACGGTAAATCTGTCGAGGCCTGAGAGGAGAAGTAAACATGAAGCGAATTTCAATCGATCCCATCACCCGACTCGAAGGCCACGGCAAAATCGATATCTTCCTCACCGATGAAGGCGAGGTTGCCAACGCATATCTACAGGTTCCGGAACTGCGCGGCTTCGAGCGTTTCTGCGTCGGCCGTCCGGCGGAAGACATGCCCAACATCACCGACCGCATTTGCGGTGTGTGCCCTGAAGCACATCACATGGCTTCCACCAAGGCACTCGACGCACTTTTCCACGTCGATCCACCACCGACAGCCAAAAAGCTGCGTGAGCTTTTCTACAGCATTTTCTTCGCCACGGACCACACCACCCACTTCTATGCACTTGGTGGGCCGGATTTCGTCATGGGGCCCGATGCACCCGTGGCCGAGCGCAATATTCTGGGCATCATCAAGAAAGTTGGCATGGACATCGCCGGCAAAGTACTCAAAATGCGCCACGACGGCCATCATCTGATCAAAATGATCGGCGGCCGCCCCGTCCATCCGAATTGGGGTCTTCCTGGTGGCGTAAGCCGTGGGATTACCGAAGAACAACGCGAAGAGATCGAAAAGTTGGGCAAGGATGCCATCGAGTTCGGGAAATTTACGATCCAACTCTTCAACGATATCGTACTCGGCAACACCGATTACGTCGATCTCATCAAGAACGACGCTTTCATCCATCGCACCTACAACATGGGCACGGTCGACGAAAACAACCACGTCAATTTTTACGACGGCAAGGTGCGCATCGTCGGACCGGATGGCAAAGAACACGCCAAGTACGAACCCAAGGACTATCAGGATTACGTCGCCGAACACGTCGAACCATGGTCGTATCTCAAATTCCCGTATCTGAAAAAGATCGGTTGGAAAGGATTTGAAGACGGTGAAAAGTCGGGCGTATACAAAGCAACGCCGCTTTCGCGCCTGAACGCAGCGGACGGTATGGCTACACCATTAGCACAGGCGGAATTCGAGCGCATGTATGAAACACTTGGTGGCAGCCCTGTCAACCACACCCTGGCGACCCACTGGGCACGCCTGGTGGAGCTGCTTTATGCAGCCGAGCGTTGGGTCGAATTGTCCACCGATCCCGAGATCACCGGCGAGACATTTCGTGTCCTGCCGACCGAAACACCTACCGAAGGTGTCGGAGAAGTTGAGGCGCCGCGCGGCACGCTCACACACCACTACTGGACGGATGAGCGCGGCATCCTCACGCAGGTAAATTTGATTGTCGGCACGACCAACAACAATGCAGCCATCAACATGTCGGTCAAGAAAGCCGCCCAGGGACTGATTACCAAGGGCGTGGAAATCAAGGAAGGTTTGTTGAACACCATCGAGATGGCTTACCGGGCATACGATCCGTGCATGGCCTGCGCCACGCACACCCTGCCCGGCCAGATGCCGCTCGAAGTCGTCATCCGTGACAAAGACGGCGAGGTCATCGAACAAATGACGCAGAATCTTTGACCCCTATCGAACGATGTGCGGGGATCAGGGTTGCTTTCGCTCCTGATCCCCCCATATATTGCGGAAAAAGGTTACTATGAAAACATTAGTACTTGGACTCGGAAATCCGCTTCTCAAAGACGACAGCGCAGGTCTGCATGCCGTGAAAATGCTGCGCGAGATACTGCCGGAGAACGATCAAATCGAGATCGACGAAGACTATTGGGGCGGCCTGCGCTTGATGGAGCATATGATCGGATTCGATCGCGCCGTGATCATCGATGCCATTCTGACCGGCGCCGCGCCCGGTACGATCCACCTGCTCTCACCCGAAGATATCCCCACCCAGCGCAGCACATCGGCGCACGATCTGAACTTGCCCACCGCGCTTGCTCTCGGGCGTCAGGCGGGCGCCCATCTGCCTGATTCAGAAAACATCCTGCTCATTGGCATTGAAGCAGCCGACGTGCAGACATTTGACGAATCCTTATCCCCCGAAGTGGAAGCTGCACTCCCCCACGCTGTAGATGCAGCCATGTATGCACTTGAAATCGAAAAGGAAATCATATGATCTCACCTGAAGTCCTACGTCGCTATCAGCATTTTGCCGGTATTGGAGAAGAGTGTCTCAAGGCCGTCGCCATGATCAGCGAAGACCGAGAATTCAAAGCCGGTGATGAAATATTCACAGAAAGCTCGTCCTTCAAGGCTACGGCACGAATTTACGAGAAAGGTGAAGAAGCCAGCCACCTATTGCTGTTAACGGAAGGTGAAGTCTATATCGCTTTCACGCTTGGCAGTGGAGAGAAAGCAATTGTCGGCACACTCGTCGCTGGCGACCTCATGGCCTTATCCGCGCTTTTACCCCCCTATCACCTCGACGCATCAGGCATTGCCAGAAGTGATGGCAAATTGATCCAGATCGAAGCAGTCGACCTTCGAAAATTATGTGAAGATAATACCGACCTGGGCTACCATTTGATGTTGGGTGTCGCCAAAGCCCTCAGGAACCGCTTGCTGGATACGCGCGTCGAACTCGCCGGCCAAATCAGCGACTAAACAACATCTCTATTGCAACTTACCACGGTGGATTATCAAACAATTAGAGTCTGAGTTATGTATCTTTTAAAGTCTGGAGAGTCTCCATAACCCCAGGCTATATTGATCAACATAGTTTTGATGAAAGAAAAATGATCAAACCTTTTAATGCCTGCCGTGATCATCGTGTGAGTGTTTCACACTTTCCCGGCAAGGTGCTGCTTCATTCATGCCGCCATCCAAATATTTATCGATGGTGGCTTGAACATTGTCACATGCACCAGTCGCTGGCGTAATACCGAATTGTTGGAAAAAACCAATCGCTTTACGTCCCATTCCGCCGCTGATCATCACATCGACTTTCTGGCTGCTGATAAATTCCGGCACCATGCCGGGTTGATGATTCGAGTAGTAAGGGTTTTCTATCGCCTCTACACTCTGGACAGCATCATCTTCGATGTCCACGATAATAAAAAAAGCACATCGCCCAAAATGATGACTCACAGCACTTTCTAATCCACGATTCTCTTCGGCTGACACGGCAATACGCATCTCTATACCTCCCGGTTAATCAATTGGGTTAATTCTACCGCAGCAATGTATCCTTCGATTCTGATTTCTTGTTCGCTGACACCCGGCACTTCAGCAATCGCTTGCTTGATTTGTTTCACCAATGATACCGCGATCGGGCACAAAGGCGAGGATGGGCGAAATGTGTAGCTTACTTTTCCATCAGATTCAACCTGGAGATTTTCGATTAGCTGCATCCGAATCACGTCAACATTCGTCTCGGGATCGATAACTTTTCGAAGGCACTCGATCACAGCACCCTGTAATTCCAAGGGCTCCTGATCATTCATTGACCAAATCCTTTAAGATACCATTTATTTTGACCCAAATATCACGCAGTGCATGGCTCGCAACGCTACCTTCCGCATAGGTCGTTATCGGTTCGCCATTCATCATCGCCCGGGTAACATCGACATCGAAGGGAATCCTTCCTACGATCTCGATTCCTTGCTTTGCACAAAAATCTTCGATCTCCCTCGTTCCGTCAACACTCAAATCCATTTTATTGATACAAACGATCGAAGGTATACCAAAATGATCGGTCGTTTCGATGATACGCTGTAAATCGTGAATTCCCGCCTTGGAGGGCTCTGTAACAATCAACGCTAAATCTGCACCCGAAATCGCAGAAATGACCGGGCATCCGATTCCCGGCGTTCCATCCACGAGTACCAAATCGTATTCTTCATCCATTGCCAACAACCTTGCTTGTTGCTTGATCAAGGTTACGAGTTTGCCCGAATTCTCCTGAGCGGGTCGCAAGGCAGCGTGAAAAAAAGGACCGAATCGACTATCGGATCGGTACCACTCCCCTGCAAGCTGATCGATCATGGAAATCGCGCTTGATGGGCACATGTAATAGCAGGCAGCACATCCCTCACAAGCAATCGGATCGACCTGATATACACCCGCTTCCTCAAGGATGGCTTCGAAGCGACAAGTTACTGCGCACAACCCACACCCACTGCATGCATCCGGATCAATCTCTGCGATTTTTCCGCCCCAAAAATCCTCTTGCTTAATCTTTTTTACCGCCGATACGAATTCGAGATTCGCTGCATCTACATCCGCATCCGCGAGAACAATCGACAACGATTCATGATCCTGGGAAGCCAAATGAGACAACGCGGCCGTGATGCTGGTCTTGCCGGTGCCTCCCTTTCCGCTGAGAACTACAAGCTGCTTCATACGTATTTCGCCTTTAACCCGCTGATTTGAGATGTCCTGCATCTCTCGCGTTGCTTAATTCCTGCATACGATCATACAATTCCTTAAATCGAGGCATATATTCCGGAAACGCTTCTACAATTGTCTCTCCACGTGCCACAGCCACACCGATATCGAAATCGAGTGGAATCCGCATCAAAATGGGAACGCCCATTTTCTGGCAGTATGTATTTACCCGATCATCTCCTATTCCATCACGATTCACAACCACGCCCACGGGAATTTCAAGCGTATTGACGACTTGAACTGCCAGCTGTAGATCGTGAAAACCGAAAGGTGTCGGCTCGGTGACCAACAGAACAAAATCAGCACCCGAGATCGTTTCTACCACGGGGCATGATGTACCTGGCGGAGCATCCCGTATGATCGGGGATTCATCTTCAAACACGTTCCACTGTTTCAACGCCCGAATGATCGGAACTGCCATTGGCTGTCCGATATCCAAGACGCCTCTGGCGAAACGCACGCCGTTTTTGGCAACCCCGGCTTCCAACAATCCCAATGGATTCGGTACTTCCTCGATAGCTTTCTGGGGACATTGAAGTACACAGCTTCCGCATCCATGGCATAACTCTGGAAAGACGAGCACTTTTTCTGCAATCACAACGATCGCGTGATACTGACAAACCTCAGCGCAACGACCGCAAGCGTTACAGAGGCTCGAATCAACGGCCGGGATCGGCATTGAAACTACTTCCGTTTTTTCGATGCTGGGTTGTAAAAAGATATGCCCGTTTGGCGCCTCGACATCGCAATCCAGGTACAACGGCGATTGTTCCGATATCGCCAACGATAGACTCGTTGCAATCGTCGTCTTGCCCGTTCCCCCTTTTCCACTTGCGACAGCAATAATCATCGCCTGCGGCCACGCCTTGATCGCCCTTCCCCGCTGCGGCGTTGGCTCGTATTCGATTTAACACGTGTTAGTCGATCGGCTTTGAATTCTTCGATGAGTTTATCAACTTGTTCCGTCTGCGCGGAAAACATATGGATACCAGCGGCATCCAACGCCGTGAAGGCATTGGGACCGAAATTCCCACTGATAACAGCTTCGACATCGTTTTCGGCGAGAAATTGACCTGCTTGCGTTCCTGCCCCGCCTCTCGCAGATGTGGATGGATTTGGTAAGAATTCCCGCTCGTTCGTTTCAGTATCGATGATTAGAAAGTACCCACAACGCCCGAAACGACGCTCTAGATTTGGATTGTTTCCCTGTTCACTTACCGTTATCGCCAGTTTCATTTTTTATCTCCGTTCTTGATTTGTACAGCTTTTTCAGCACTGACACCCACGAGCGAGCCATTGCCCAATCGTAACTCACACTGTCGAATCAGCAGCATCCGTACTTTCTATTGTAACCAAACGTACGCCAGCCTGATGAATCTGTTGGAAGTTTCCCGCTTCCGAGACAGCCCTTAATACATTGTCTCTATCTTCAATAACGGATCCGCAGAGATAATCCACACCGTATCCGAACAACACATCACTGAACAGCGTACTTGGTCCTACGACGATGATAATCACTCCAGGCGAACACAAATCCAACAAATCTTCCATCGTATGATTGATCAATGATTGAGCGGTGATAGCCACGACATCGACGTAAGGGAGAATCTCTGGAGCCGCATCCGCAGGCAAAACACGGCCGCTCGGCTTAAGACTGAGTACGTGAAGTTCTTTAACTTTCGATCGCAGCTGAGAAACGAATGGAAAATGCCCTACGATCGCGACTCGCTTCTCTAAGCCGCACTTCGCGATAATGTCTGCCGCACTTTCATCCATACAAAGCCCAGGTTCTGGATCCGGGAGTAAAGCATTGATCGCTGCAACACCAATGCTCGCAAGAATGGGTTGTTCTCGCTCTTCAGCGAAGGCGGCAATCTCCAATCCGGAGAATTCAGTTATTCTTCCAGCTTGTTCCAACCGGTATTTATCTTCGTGCCCATTTGGCAGCCCGAGAGTAGAAGATAATCCGCATCGCAGTTCCCCTGCTACATCCATAACAACGGCTGTCCAGCGTAAACCAATGCGTACATCTACAACTTTTCCATCCGACACTTCGGCTAGGATTTCACGCAGTAACGGCAACTTTATATCCTATGAATAATCGCGGCTTCGTGAATTCTGGGTTATTAATCATTGTCAAGAATTCGACCCCCAATCGTCATTAAGTGCTGTTGGCGGGATAGGCTGGTATCCTGATCCGAAGATGCAAGGATAATCAGAATAACCGCTGTCTCTAAACTGGTATTCCTGCACATATGCGCCTGACTTGCCAAGAATAAAAGGCTATCACCCGCCTCTAAACGATGCCACGTGTCTCCCACCTGATATTCGATCTCCCCTTCAATACAATGAACGAACTCCTCTCCTGCGTGTACACAAGGCTCCTCAACCCCTAAAGCGCCAGACTCAATTGTCATTAGGAAAGGCTCGATAATCTGACCTGGTAATCCCACACCGAGACTCTCCATAAGCGCCCCATCGCCAAGCGATCGAAGTCGTTTGTTTCTCCGCACTAAAATCGTAGATTGATCCAGACCCGCGTCAAAGAAATCTCTGATGTTAATATCAAGGCCTTCCGCAAGAAGGAGAAGGGAGGATACTGTTGGCGAACTCTCCCCACGCTCGATACGACTGATTGCATTTACAGACAGACCAGATCGCTCCGACAAAGCCCTCAAGGACAACCGCTTATCTTCGCGGAACTCACGTATACGAGTGCCCACATCAAACTGAGGAAGATTTTTCATGGGAAAACGCTCCCTTCCACAAACCCCTGGATCGATGAATATACCATAATATAGTATCGACCGCACCTTTAATGTAGTTTTATCCTATTATTGTTGGAACTATGTCATCTTTTTGTTGACGTGCTCTCCTTTAAGTGATACCGTTCTTGTGCAGGCTTTTCGGATTCATAATCGAATGAATCTGTATGTAGATTTTGCTGCGGCGATATAGCTATATCAAAAACGACGAAAGTGATAGCGAAAAGACGATAGATCCATAAGCTGTCTTCACTTTATTCGATGGCGTGTTCTATAAGCGGTCTACATTCACGGAACACGAAACAATACGGCTGGCCTCGATAAGTGGATGGGTTAGGCCATGGAGTCTAAAAAAGATGAGTATCCTAGCAGCTGTAATCATAGCAAGTTTTCTCGCATGTGTGGTCACAACGATCGGCATTTATGTTATCGGTAAACACGAAGAATGGGGGCGCCGGAATACGGTATACTTCATGAGCTTCGCTGCCGGTGTCTTGATAACCGTTTCCTTCATCCACATCGTTCCAAAATCATTCACGATGAACGAACAGGCTCCTATTTTTCTGCTAGCCGGATTTATGACCTTATATTTCATCAATCGCTTGATCAAGGTCTTGGTCTGCCACGAATACGGCACCCCCGATCTATCGATTGGTATCATCCCAACATTGGGGATCAGTTTGCATTCATTTCTGGATGGGATCATCTATTCCGTAACATTTAAGGTCAACGTGTTCACTGGTGTTTTGGCGGCAATCGGCATGGTGCTCCATGAGTTCCCCGAAGGCATCGTCACGTTTCTTCTACTCGAGAAAGGTGGAATTCCAAAGAAACGCGCATCCACTTCCGCTTTTTTCGCAGCAGCGCTGACAACCCCACTCGGTACGCTGATCTCCTTTCCCTTTGTTGATCGCATCGAACAGGAAGCCCTCGGAGCACTCTTGGCGCTCTCCGCTGGCGCCTTGATATACGTGGGCGCATCCCACCTGCTCCCCGCCGTCGAGAAAGAGCCGAAGCGTTTTTCATTTATCTCCTTGGCTATTGGTATCTTCGTCGCAGTGTTCGTTGTATTGTCGAAAGGCGAATGATCACCCGAGGAAAAAACTATGCGTGAATCTTCAAGCGAAACTCAAACACGGAAATACGTCTATGGTCCCGTGCCATCTCGTCGATTAGGACAGTCCCTAGGCATCGATCCGATCCCGCTGAAAACATGCAATTGGAACTGTATCTACTGCCAACTTGGGCGAACGCAGCCCGTTGTCAACGCACGAAAGGAATACATCTCGGCCGAGACGATCCTCGAGCAAGCGGTGATAGCGCTCGATCAATATGAGCGTGGAGAAATAGATTGGGTAACTTTCGTGGGATCGGGCGAACCCTTACTACATGCGAAACTCGGGTGGATGATCCGAAAACTAAAAACGCTGACGGATATTCCGATCGCAGTGATCACCAATGGCACTTTGCTTTATGAACCCGAAGTTCGCCGTGATGTAGCTCCAGCAGACGCCGTTCTCCCAAGTTTGGATGCCGGTACATCAGACTTATACCGCAAAATCAACCGCCCGCACCCTGAGATCACATTCGAACGACATATCGATGGATTGATCGCTTTCGGGCGAGAATATAAAGGTGCCTTATGGCCCGAGGTTATGTTGATTCGAGGCTTGAACGATACGGAGAAGGCACTGGTGAGTATCGCGGCTATTCTTCAAGAAATCGGACCGGATCGAATTCACCTCAACATGCCCGAGAGGCCCCCCGCAGAACCGTGGGTGAAACCCACGGATGAAGAAGGGTTGATGCGTGCCATAGCGATCTTGGGGGATGTCGCGAGTGTCGTCCACCCGGTTGCCGGTAGTTTCGAACGAAGCAGTGGTGGAAGCACATTGGATGCCATTGTCGACATCATCACCCGACATCCTATGCGTGAAGAAGAAGTCAAGCGGACGATCGCGCGCTGGACTCCCGAAACCGCCAAGGAAACCTTCGATGACATCGCAGCGAGCGAGAAGATACAAACCATCGAGCGCTATGGCGTCCGCTTCTGGTGTTCCACGGATTCGGTATACGCTGAAAGCAAGAAAGGAAAATCACACAACCGGCGCAGAAATAATGATTAGAATATACAGCGAACGCAATACTGACGATCAAGAGTAAGGAAGAGAAAAGTGTCGAAGAAGAGAATTCTACTTTACCCAGACGACGAAGCTGGATTGCGGCAAAAGAGCCAGCCCGTCACAGTTGTAAATCGGCAAGTGAAGCGACTGATTCGGGATCTTAAAGATACCCTGGATAGCCATCCAGCTGGCATCGGTCTCGCTGCACCTCAAATCGATTCACACCTGCGCGTCGTGATCGTGCAACTCGACTCTGCAAATCCCACAAGAAACACACGCGGAGTCTTTACCACCCTGGTCAATCCGGTCATCCTGGAAGCCGAGAAGGAAAAACGCGATTTCGATGGTTGTCTTAGTTTTCCGGGATTATTCGGAGAAACGGTGCGGCCTCATTATTTGCGAGTTTCTGCACAGGACGAGAATGGCAAATCCTTCGAGAGAGCTTTTGAAGATTTCGACGCCGTACTCGTCCATCACGAGATCGATCATCTGGATGGCGTTCTCTTTATCGATCGAATCGAAAAAATCGACGATTTGTATCGAATCGAGCAAGACTCAAAGGGCAGAAATGTACGAGTTCCTTTCTCCGAATTCCTGCCCAAAGAGGAACGTCTGACGAGCCTCGATCAAAAATCCTACCGAATCATTGAGAACATGCGAGTGCTGTGACAATGCCTGAGAAGCCAGCAGATTCACACCTTCCAAAGCAAACTGAGCGATGTTGATAGACGAGATTCGATCGACATCCGCTTTGTGATACCACAATCAATCAAGGAGAGTCGGAATGCTTGACAAGGAAAAACCGTTGGTCGGAAAGCGAATTGGGATCGTTGGAAAAGGTGGTGCCGGGAAAAGCACCGTAACGTTATTGATCGCAAAAGCACTTCGACGGCGCAATTATGAAGTATGCATACTGGATGCCGACTCGACAAACGTTGGTTTCAACAAGATTCTCGGTCTTCCAGATCCTCCCAAGTCCTTGATTGAATTCTTTGGCGGGATGGTCTTCAGCGGTGGATCAGTGACCTGTCCGGTCGACGATCCCACTCCCCTGCCCAATGCCGAGCTCGATCTCCAACATATCCCCGATGAATACTACGTTCAAAATCAAGATGGCATCATGATGCTTGCCGCGGGCAAAATCGGTGATCTGGGGCCAGGCGCGGGTTGTGATGGTCCGATCAACAAAATTGCCCGTGATGTTTGTATTTTGCACGATGGTAAAAAGCCTGTGACTCTGGTTGATTTCAAGGCGGGCTTCGAAGATTCCGCCAGAGGGGCCATAACCAGTCTCGACTGGGTTATAACTGTGGTTGATCCCACCCATGCCGCCATTCAAATGGCGATTCACATGAAGAAAATGATCAAGCAATTGAAAGCCGGAACCCCGCCAGCAACTAAACATCTTGAAAGCCAGGAATTGGTACAACTGGCTGTAAAACTATTCAAAGAAACCGAGATTTGTGATGTATTGGCCATTTCGAATCGCATAAGAGATGATGAAATGGAAGAATACGTCCGCAGCAAACTTCTCGAAGGGGACATTGAGACCATTGGAAGCATACATGATGATCCCGCGATAACTGCCTCCTGGCTCAAGGGCATCCCGTTCAATGGAAAGGAGTTGTCGCAAAAAGCGGATGACATCGTTGCAGTTTTGGAGAAAACTGTTGGAGACTACTCGTAGCATCCACAGCGCAACAAGAGTGAAATTTTTCGTGCCCGCTAACAGAGGTTGAAGCATGATTCGCATCATCATGAAATATACAGCGATCCTCCTGCTGTTGTGCGCCTGTGAAGGTGCCATCCCGTCGGCACCAATCCTCGCATCACCGGATCAGGTGGAAAAACCTTCCACAATCCCAAACGAACCAACCCACCTTTCCGATCAAAATGCAGTGCCGGATCTCAACCCAACGCCAACTGCATTTCAACCTACAGAAAGGAATGACATGGCTACATCGGATGATTCCAAAAAGAACCGACTGGTCATCACGACGGTATACGATAACTACCAATACAACAGCGGTCTACAGACTGCATGGGGTTTCTCCGCGTTTGTGGAGTACAAAGACAGCGTAACGCTTTTCGACACTGGCGGCGATTCGCCGACATTGCTTGGGAATATGCAAGTCTTAGCGTTCGATCCAACCCGCATTGAGCGTATCGTCATCTCCCACATCCACAACGATCATATCGGCGGACTGGAAGGATTGCTGAATTTGGAGATCAAGCCGACGGTATATCTCCTCTCCTCCTTTCCGGATAGCGTTAAACAGAGCTTCTCCCAAATGACGGACGTTTTTGAAGTATCAGAGGGACAGGCCTTCACGGACGATGTCTTTACGACGGGTCAGATGAATACGGGCATCCCCGAACAAGCGCTGGTCATCAAAACGGCAAAGGGGCTCGTCGTCATTACGGGCTGCGCACACCCCGGAGTGGCGGAAATGGTTCAGGAAGCGAAGACGTTGTACGGCGATCCTGTCCACCTGGTTATGGGAGGATTCCACCTGCGAGACAAAAGTGCGGCAGAAATCGAAGCCATCATCGCTGCGTTTCGCCAAATGGGTGTTGAAAAGGTAGCGCCGAGTCACTGCACTGGCGATCGCGCCATCGCGATGTTCAAGGATGAATACGCCAAGAATTTCATCCAGGGCGGGGCTGGAAGCGTGATCATTATCGAGCCAGAATAGATTAGAATTAATACAGGATTCGAGGAAGCGTTCGTATATACAGATCTCAAGTGTCCATTATTTGAGATCATGACCTGATCAGCACGCGCCAAGAAGGAGAATGCCACCGAGATGATCGATCTAGCCCGGCTTCAGATGTTCCTGCATGCAGCGGAAACACTCAGCTTTTCCGAAGCTGCGCAGCGTTTGCATCTCAGCCAACCGACGGTCAGCCACCATATCAAAAAGCTGGAAAAAGAATTCGGCAGCCCACTTTTTATACGTTCCGGCAATGAAATCGTGCTGACGGAAGCAGGACGCCTGCTCGTGCCACATGCAAGGAAATTGCTGCGCGAAGCAATGGGGGTACAGCAGATGATGCATTCCATGGAGGATCAGGTCATCGGTTCACTGCGTATCACCTGCAGCACGACGACGGGAAAATACATCTTGCCCCAATTCGCCGGTCGATTTATCAAACGCCATCCGAGTGTGCGTGTTTTCATCCATCGCTGCGTACGAACGAGTGTCGTGTCTATGCTGCTCGAGCACGAAGCCGATTTGGGTGTCGTCAGCTTCGATGCATGTGGTGACGATCTGGACTGCCAGGAATTCTTCTCCGACCACATCATCCTCATCAGCCCCGCGAAACAGCCATGGACGGCGATGGACTCCATCGACCCATCCGAATTTCTCGGCGTACCCTTCATCATGCGCGAAACCGACTCGGGCAACCGCAGGGAGTTGTTAACCGAGCTCGGCAGGCACGACATCGATCCTGGAGAATTGAACGTAATTCTTGAAGTAGGCAACGATGAGGCCATCGTCAAAACCGTTGAAAAGGGTTTTGGCCTGGCATTCGTCTCTCGTACGGCTGCACAATGGGCACTCGAACTCGGAACCATTGTACGAATACCGGTAAAGGGTTTCGATTTACACCGCAGGGTATATATGATCCGCAGCAAACTCCATCCCCCAAATCGCGCCATGGAATCTTTTTGGGCATTCGTCCATGATCCGACAAATCGCGATTTATTACGTATTGCCGAATCGTAATCAGGGTTAAAGAAAACCTGGCCTGAATAGTACAGGCCAGGTACTTCGATTTATGACATCGGTTCCTACAGACAAAGAGCTACGGGGGTGTTTGAGCAGATGGTCGCAGGAACGAATCGATGTCACCAATTAGCGATCTTCATTGACTCAGAAGGTCAGAGTCATACTTGCTCCATCTGCGTCCATCAAGAATGATGGGGCATTTTTAATCACGATGCGCTCGTCGCGTAGATCTTTGGGATCGATGCCTTTATTCTCGAGCGCCAATTCGCACAGGATGATCTCGCCACCCTGATCGATTATGGTGTCAAACAGCTCGACTGGATTTGGCAATCCCTTGGGCGTACCAATCTTCTCCAATTCGCCCTTGACTAACGCCTGTGCACCGCCAGGGCAGAAGAACAATATCACTTCGTTGTCCAACGCCACGCCGGACGCCGCCATTATCAGAGTCGGCATTACGTGCGGCGGATCGGCATGGTTACACACAACCACCATCTTTTCACTCATTGATAACCTCCTGATCGATTTTTTTACTCTCGGTTCAAGCTGCCGGAGCTGCGGCCGGACTGGGTAGTTCGGCTGCCCGGGCTTTCACCGCTTCGAGATACATGGCAAGCGGTCGATAAATCAGATGCGTCCACTTGCCGATACCTACTTCCGTATCCAACATCGCCATCATAGCCATGACATGGATGGTGTAGATGATATAGGTCGGCCAGGGCAAGTACAAATAGCGGAAGATATTCACCAATATACCGGTCACGGCGCCCACAAAAATAAAGCTGGGGAAAAGCCAATCCGTCGGGTGTGAAAAACGGTGAATTTCTTCACCCTTGCGTATCCGCCCGATCAAGGCTTCTCCTGAAGCGAAGAGCAGGAATATCGTTGCCAGATAGCCCACCCAACGCTGCGGATGATAAATAGGATAGAGTTCATCCGTCTGGAACCACCACAACAATCCGACGACCAACATCAGCATCAAGGCATATCCACTGATCAAGATCAAGTGCTTCAACCAGCGGCTTCGATCTTCACCGCAATCGAGCCAGCGTTTTTGGGTTAAGACATGGAGGACAAAATTCTTCAATTCCTGGATGTAAATCCCAATAGGTATTTTCAGCTGGTCCTCATCGTCCATGCGCATGACATGCCGGAACATGTTGGCTGCGTTGCGGAAAAGACGAAGTCCCAACTGGGCGAAGTGGAAGAGCACGAAGGCCCAAACCAACATCACAGGAGCAAACTTATTCAAAACCACCTGGTCGGTAATGATATTGGAAGACCCTGTCACGATGTAATAGATGATGTGATAAATCAACAACAACACAAGCGGCACCAGTGAATAGCGCAAGATCGCCTTCCCGACCTCTCGCTCAGAGGTATACATTTTTTCACCGTGCCCGGATGTATCGTATTTCGCCGTTTGCCAGCGCCGCACGGCCATCATCGTTTCGGCGGGTTCCGCTTCTTTCGGACAAGTGCGCGTGCAGTCGCCGCAGTAATAACAAAGCCATGGATCGGTGCTCTGCAGCAAGTGGTCTTTCAACCCCAATTGTGCATAACGGATCATATCACGTGGGAAAAGATGGTCGTCGCTTGTTAACGGACAGATTGCCGTGCAGTTTCCACAATTAAAGCATTTTTCGATTCCCACGGCACCGTACTGCTTGAGTTCCTTAAGAAGCGTTGGATCGACGCGCTGACTCATGCTTAAGACTCCTTCGCCAATTGGTAAGTGTAGTAATCGCCCTGCATTTCGCTTTCAACAACCAATCCGTATTTCTTCATGGCCATCAAATGCCAGATTACATCCGTCGCCGGCAAACCGGTTTCTTCGGCGGTTTGAGGAATGGTCTTGGGTTCATCTGCAATCGCTTTTTGGATTACACGCCGCACAGTCTGTTGACTTTTCAGCAGCTCGCGTGTCTCTTCCACGCTTGCCTCATGTTTTTCACGCAGTTCCTTCAACATCTGCGTGCGCGCTTTTTTATCTTCCTTATCGCTCATGCTTCCACCTCTTCCGTCATCTTGTACTCGGCGCCGATCGCCTGCACCATCGATTGATACTGCTTCAAGGTCCATCCCTGAACGTCGATTGCGCCTTCCGGACAGACACTTACGCAGGCGCCGCAGCCGGCACAATTTGCAGGTGTTACCACAGCGACCTTGCGCTCGCGCCCGTTATCCGAGAATGTTTCCAGCGCGATGGCATCTTCGTAGGCACAAATCTCGACGCATTTGCCGCTGCCCGTGCAGCGCTCGGGATCGACCTTTGCGACGAAGGGTTCAATCTCTACGCTGCCTTTACCCAGCAAAACCGCAACTTTCGCAGCTGCAGCTTTGGCCGCCGCGCAGCTTTCCTGGATATTCATCGGGCTCTGCGCCGTTCCTGCTAAAACCACACCCGGCACAGCCGTTTCGACCGGCCGCAGTTTGGGATGTACCTCCAACAGGAAGCGATCGGTTCCCTTCGAAATCTTTAACATCTGCACCAGATCGTCGACCTTGCTTGGCATCATGCCAACCGCCAGAACGACGAGGTCGACCGGGATCTCGAGCATCTCACCCCAGGTGAGTGAATCGGTCATCTCGATCAAGACAGGATGGGTATCGCCTTCCGGTGCTGCTTTCACAGCGGGCGTATCCTCTCCACGGTAACGGAGAAAGCGCACCATGTTCTCCAGCGTTTTACGGTAGTAGTCTTCATGACCGCGGCCGTACGTGCGGATGTCCTGATAAAGATCGAAGATGTTGATATCCGGGTAGTGTTCGTGAATTTCATCGAGCATGTGCAGCGAGGCTGTACAGCAATAACGCGAGCAGTAGTTGTTGACATTGCCATCTGCCTGGGCTTCGTGCACGCCTTCCACTTGACGGCTGCCGACACAATGGATCAGCGCCATATCGCGCACAGGACGGCCATTCCAGGTGAGTTCCTCTCCCTGCTCGAGCAGCGAAAGGTGCCGGATTAACTGCGGCAGCGTAATCACTTCGGGCAACGCCCCGTAGCCGTACTCGCCTGTCCTGGGCTCATACAGGTCAAAACCTGTCCCCACGACGACGGCACCGACGTTGAGTTCGATCGTGCGCGGTTCGTTTTTCAAGACCAATGATTTGCCGTTGAGTTTTAACTCGAGTTTCCCATCCTGGCAGTTCTCCCAATCGACGGCCGGCGTGGACGGGTAGCAACCGGGATAGGCTCGGTAGATCAATTTCCGTTCCGTCAGGCCGTAGTTGAACGAATCGGGGATCGTGTCCTCGCAGGCTCTCATGGCGGCGTCCGCGTTTTCATCGGTAACACCGCGCGAATCCTGAACCACTTGAACTTGAAAATCACCCACATAGCCGCTGGCCTGCACCAGCCTGGCCTGTGTGAGAATGGTGATGTTCTCGTGTTCCGTTGCTTCGCGAATCACCTGATCCAATAGATCGCGTGCCCGTTCGCCAGTGGGAAATACGCTTTCGAGCTGCGCCACATGCCCACCCAGGAACGGTGTTTTTTCGATCAGCGTGACCTGAATGCCGTTGCGGGCGATATCCACTGCGCTGCGCAAACCGGCTATGCCGCCCCCAATCACTAGGGCATGCTGTTTCGCTTCCAACTGGAATGGCTGCAGTGGATCGAGCAAACGTGCTTTGGCAATTCCGGTGGCCATCAAACGAATGGATTTCTCAGTGGCGTGCTCAGGATCGTCATGATGAACCCAGCTGGATTGTTCCCGCAAACCAACGTGGTAATAAAGGTAGGGATTCAATCCTGCACGTTCGAGTGTCCCTCGGAAGGTCAATTCGTGCAGCGAAGGCGCACAAGCGCCGATGACCACGCGATTGACTCCATTTTCGCGGATGTCCTCTTCGATCAGTGCCTGACCCGTGTCGGAACACATGGACATGTTCGTCCGGGAAACCACGACGTTGGGCAACCCGGCAAGTGACTTGGCTACCCCTTCGCAGTCAACGACGTCGCTGATATTTCCACCGCAGTAGCAGGTGTACACACCGATTCGGATTTCTTCATCTTTGGATTCTGGTGTCATATGCTTCTGTCCTGTATCCGTTTTCTCAGGCATGGAGCTTTTCCTTTTTCGAACTTTGCTTCTTGGAGGCGGAAGTGTGTTTCTTTCCGTTGCTGCGCAGGTAGGCGGAGGTTTCCACCGCACAAGCACTCGCCATCATGATGCTGTCGACGATGTCCATCGGTCCTATCGCCGCTCCTGTGGCGAAAATACCTGGCTGATTGGTCAACATGGGGGTCATATTGGCTGATGGAGATTCAATGAAACCATCATCCGCCGTCGTGACGCCGTAGATCGAAGCAGGATCGTACTTGGGCAGCATGCCCACAGAGAGCACCACCAGGTCATGGGTGTTCTGAAGCAAACGTGGGGTCATATCTACCATTTCCACGTGCACGATCGGATTCTGTTCTTCATCCTGCGTGATCTTGGAAACCTTGCCTTTGATGAATTCGATGCCCATCGCTTCGGCGTTTTTATAGAACTGCTCGTATCCCTTGCCAAAAGTGCGGATGTCCATGTAATAAATGGTGATGTCCGCCAGCGGCAAAGCGCCTGAAAGCAGCTGGGCTTGCTTGATGGCGTACATGCAGCAAATTCTAGAGCAGTATTCCACACCCAATGTACAGTCTCGTGAACCTGCACACTGCACGTAGCCAATCGAATCCGGTTCCTTGCCGTCGCCGGGCCGCAATACGTGTCCGTAAGGACCCGTCGGGGAGAGCAAACGCTCCATGAACAAGGCGTCGATCACATTGGGGAATTCTCCGCCGCCGTACTCCGCTTTGGCATCACGGGGTGTGATCTCGAAGCCGGTGGCCAGCACAATCGCACCGGCATCCAACTCGATCGACTGATCGGTCTGGCTGAAATCGATCGCCGAGACGGGGCAGGCTTTCTCGCATTTCCCGCATAGTAAACAGTGTTCGATATCCAAGACGGCGTACTGCGGAATCGCCGTGGAGAACGGAACCCGGATCGCACGGTGCGCGCCGTATCCCAGATCGAAAGCCGCCGTCAAATCGATCGGACAAGCGTACTCACACTGCCGGCACCCGGTGCAAAGGTCCTCATCCACATAACGCGGATGCTTGGTCAACTGAGCTTGAAACCGTCCCGCATCCCTGGATATGGACTGCACTTCGGTGTAAGTCATCAAGTGGATGTTCTCATGATGCGCCACCGCAGACATCTTCGGGGTAGTGATACAACTGCAGCAGTCCAGCGTTGGGAAGACTTTACTTAACGCGATCATTTTCCCGCCAATGCTGGGCTCCTTCTCGACGAGTGCAACTTGAAAATCCTGGTCGGCGAGGTCTAGCGCCGTTTGCATTCCCGCGATCCCACCTCCGACGACCATCACATCCACGCTGATTTTTTCTCGGGCCATACTCACACCCTTTCCGTCACGTGCATCATTTGAACTGGATTAATGAACCGGTTGTTTCGATACTTCGCTCGCCACGGGGCCGATTTCGGCAAGCACATCGTTCATGCGTTGGATTTCGCGCATGAAAGAATCGGTGCACACCGTGCAGATCGCCACAAGCTTCAAACGCCGCGTGTCGATACCGCGTTCCTTCATTATTGGATAGGTTTCGTTGATGCGTTTCGCTGTCACATCCGCCGCCCCTTCATAGGGACAGTCGGTGCCGCTGTACATCACGAGGATGGCGTCAATTCCTTCTTCGAAGGCTTGCAGGTAAAAATCCGGTGAAAACATCGCCGGTGATCGCACAGGCAGGATATACGTATTCGCAGCGTAATCCCGATGCGCCTGTCCGACCGAATCCGCTCCGGCATAACCGCCCGATAAAGATGCCAAGATCATGATCTTGGGCTTCGTCGATGTCTCCATAGCGGACACCTTTACTTCAATCGCTTGACGAGAATACGATCGTACCCCTCGGCATCTAACACGCCCAGAAATTCGTGTCCGACTTTCGCAGCCCAGCGGGGGATATCCTCTTTGGTGCTCGGATCCCCGGACCAGATCTCCAGAATCTCATTCACTTTCACGGCGCCAATGGCTTTCTTGGCCTCGAGCAATGGACCTGGGCAGGCGCTGCTGCGTGCATCGACGACCTTGGCAACTTCCACGTTATCCAAATTTCCTTCAGACATCTTGACCTCCTATGAACGGCACGTCATTCGTTTTGACATTGCCGTATCCCTTAAACCAGCGGGCACATCAATCGTGCATCCGCTGTACGCGGATAACATTCCATGCACAGTCTACCCGCCACTCGGCATACCTGTTAGTGAATTCCGTCACAATTGGTTTTTCAATTTTTCAATCGAGGGGTATAGATATTTTCTATCGAAGGCGGTATTTTCGGATATTAATGTCGATTTACTTTACTTTTTATAGGGTAACGCATTCAATCATCTGTTGATTCTGACCAGAAATTCTCAATCCACTTCGGCATAGACGTCCTCCACTTCCTGCGATATCGTGATGCAGATTGCTTATCGAAGCCCCCACAGCATGATCGTCCCATCCAGGGAGACGGACGCCAGAATTCGACCGTCAGGAGAAAAAGCCACCCCCGTTGTCCATAGAGCATGACCGGTCAAGGTCGTCAATAACTCTCCCCCATCGGCGTTCAGAATTTGAACACTTCCATCCCGCAAACCTACGGCAATCAAGGTGCTGTCCGGAGACCAGGAAACGGCGTACTGCGGTTGATAGTAAAAACCTTTCCTCGAACCTGCATGGATGGACTGCTCGTAAAGAAGCGTCCAATCGCTGGTTTGCCATACTAAAATGCGTGGATCTGGATCATCATGTGTGGAAGCCAAAGCAGCCAACCGCGTGCCATCCGGAGAATAGGCGATCGCATCGAGCCTCAACCAAACCTGATTGCTTATTGGCTTAAGTGTAGTGATGATTGCGTCATAGGTGATGGAAACGATCCGAATGAAATCCCTGTGTTTGCCCACCATATCCACATACCAAATCGCGCCCGTTGTTTGATCCGGAGCGAGCACAAAGCCTTCGATCATGTACTCATCCACGCCATCTACGGCAAAGGCTTTTACCACACTCCAATCCTGAGTATCCCAAAGCCGGATGTGTTCTGGCTCTCGCCAGTTTTCCCACAGGCTGGCGGCGAATATCGCACCATCGGTGGAAAATGCGGCATCCGTAGATCCGAACCCGAAACCTTCCAGGGTCTTGAAAATCGTTCCGTCCAGGTTCCATAAATGGACAATCTCATTGTCGTATCCTACAGCCAGATATTGACCGTTCGGTGAATACGCCAGGCTGTTCAGACCGCTCCATAACTCAAAACGCTGAATCACCTCGCCATTGTCAACGTTAAAAAGATATGCCGTCCCTTCTTCGGCCCCAGCCGCCAACCGCTGCCCATCCGGAGACCAAGCCAGCGAGGAAAACGAACCGGTGTGCTTTATCAGAGAAGCCACGCTTTCGCCCGTCTCCACATCCCAGATTTGCACTCCCTTCTCTTTTGAATTAACTGCGATGGTGTTGCTGTCATGCGACCAGGCTACACCCGCGGCATACGTATAGCCGTATTCAGGTTCGTCCTCAAAGATGCGGGCACCTGTTCGAAGATCCCAAATATAAACGCCCCTGGACAATGCAGCGGCAATCAAGTTGCCATCCGGAGAAATGGCAACCTGTTGAATCATTGCATACTCGAACGAACTGAGGTCGATTTCACGGTAAATCGTGAGGCGCCCATTCTCCAACACACGCCAGATATGAATACGATAATCAGTACCAACAGCCAGGAGATCTCCATCGGGAGAGAATGACACGGTGGGTGTACTTCCACCGCTGCTGTATGGACCAACAATATCCGTTATCTTTCCATCCAAAGACCATATGGATGCAGAAAACCCGCTGGTTACGATTAAATCACTCCGAGGAGAGAACGCTACATCCCACACTCCTCTAATGCCCTCAAATTCATTTAAAAGCACTCCCGTTGCTGCATCGCGAAATTGAAGATTCTCCGAGCCTACACCCAGGGCCAGCATTTTCCCGTCTGGGGAGAAATCTACACCTGCGGCGTTCACCTGTATCGTATTGACCAATCGCCAATCCGAAATCTGATACAAGTCCAATTTGCCGGACATTAATGCCGCCACGATCTGACTATCCGGACTGATGGCCAGGTAATAGACGGGGTCATTGGTTTCGATATATTGCACCAGAGAATAATCACCAGGATCGTAGAAATACAAACCTGTTGTGGAAGCCACGACAAGATATACTCCGTCAGGCGTGTACTCTACGTGTCCCTGGATACCTTTGCCCCAACTTGCAAGCAGCGTCATCCGGTGGGCATTATCCACGGATATTGCCCCACCGGATTCAGGCAGCGAGGTTCCTTGCGCAGCCGGAGTAATCGGCAGGTAGGTGGGGGTTGCGGTTCTCGTGGATTGAATGATCGAGGTATCTGAAATTGCCGCGATTTTGGTATTTGTAGGTGATGGAACAATATCTTGTTTCCCGCAGCTTGAAAGCAGTACCATAATTATTGTGAGCATTATTCGATAACGATTCTTCACGAATATATTCCTCCTACATTTAAATCTACGATCATTTGTACAGCATCAATTAGATTTTAGTGGAAGGTTGCCTGGCGTTGATTACAAACTGGTTTAACAACCGTAATATGTTGTTACCAACCTGTAATATGCCTGGATTTGTTTCGGGTACCCGTAACATTCAACTAATGCAATCCGACCTTCACACCATCGATCATCCAGATGTGATCTGCACGTGGACCTTGCGATTTCGAGGACCATCAAATTCGCAGAAGAAGATCCCCTGCCAGGTGCCCAGCACCAGCTGTCCGCCTTGCAGGATGACGCGCACGGAGGAGCCCATCAGGCTGGCCTTGAGGTGCGCCGCGCTGTTGCCTTCCATGTGGCGGTAGTAGGACTGCTTCCAGGGGATCAGACGATCGAGATCGTCGATGATATCCGCCTCGGTCGTCGGGTCGGCGTTTTCGTTGATC
>Ga0307430_1000290_pt1 | contig 47481 bp, 38 predicted proteins | sample SalMarWE160130MG_FD_202159 | JGI IMG/M metagenome (GOLD analysis project Ga0307430, IMG submission 202159) | Salt marsh sediment microbial communities from the Plum Island Ecosystem LTER, Massachusetts, United States - WE1603-130 | ecosystem: Environmental > Aquatic > Marine > Intertidal zone >...
CAAAAACTCGTTCCCAAGGAATTGTCTTGTCGTATCCATAATTGTCCTCACTGTGGCCTCTCTATAGATCGAGATATTAATGCCGCCCGCAATATTCTAAGGCTCGGGCAGAGCCTTCAGGGAGCAGAAGCATTAGCTTCTGCGATGAACTGAGAATCCTCGGACTTTAGTCCTGGGGAGTGTCAAGGTTATCGACTACTCTAAAGACAGCCTGAGATTGCAATAGACCGTAGGACTCTCTTAAATAGACCCTCAAAAAACGCCGCAAGTTGACAAATAAAAAAATTTTGCTAACAATGAGCTATGAAGTTAGCTCTTTAACAGGGAAAGGTTAAAAATAAGGCCGGAAGGAGGTGAGAAAGTAGGAGGTCGTTTAAAAGCTCCCTGAAGAGAGTGTTTAAGAAATAGCTTCTCTCTTTAGGAGCTTTTGTAGAGAATCGAACCCAGTCTAAAGGAGGACAATAAGATGAAAGTTAAAGGTTGGAAAGGTATGCTGGCATTAACGTTGTCGGTTTCGTTGTTGACCGTTCTCTTGTCTCAGGTAACTCCGGCTACCGCTAAAAGTTATGTTTTTGCCTGGATTCCCAAAGCTCTCAACAACCCAGTGTTTGCTCTAGGAAGAGACGGTTCTTTTAAGAAAGCCTCAGAAATAACTGCTAAGGGGCCAGATAGTGTAGACGTTATTTATACAGGTTCAGTAGCTTCCGATGCTGTTGAGCAGGTAAGAGTTATGGAAGACATTATAGCTAAAGGAGTGGACGGTATTGGGGTTTCCTGCAATGACCCTACTGCCCTTGTGGATGTGATTGATATGGCTATAGCCGCTGGTATTCCTGTTATGACCTGGGATTCCGATGCTCCCGAGAGCAAAAGATTCGCCTATCTGGGAGTAGAGAATTACGCCGGAGGTAAAGCAGCAGCCGAGCTTTTAATTAAATACATGGGAAAGGAAGGTAAAGTTGCGCTTCTAACAGGTGTACCTGGTGCTTTAAACCTGGAGGAGAGAATCCGTGGTTTTAAGGATGGCATCAAAGACTATCCAGGCATAAAAGTCGTTACAACTGTTGCCTGCTACGATGATATTAATCAGGGGGTTCAGGTAGTAGAAGAGGCTATGCAAGCACATCCAGACCTTAACGGATGGTTCTTCGTGGGACTGTGGCCCATGTTTGCTGGTAGAGGTGCAATGCCCCTGTGGGAAGAAGCTTCTCTTGCTGGAAGATGCAAGAGTGTCGCTTTTGATACCTTACCGGTAGAACTTGAATGGATGAAAGATGGTCTTGTAGTTGGGCTGGTAGGACAAAAATACTGGGGTTGGGGCTACGATACCATCCAGATGTTATACGACTATGTAGCTCATGGGAAAAGATTCCCCGATTGGGTTGATTCAGGAATGGATATTGTAACTGAACACAATGTCGATGCTATGATTGAAGCCTGGGAAACTCACGACTTTACCAAACCTTTGCCTCCTCCCTTTCCTGAATAGGAGAATTAGCCTCGGAAGTTTTTCATATGGACAAGGATAGATTGAAAACTGGCGAGGGAATTATCCTCGCCAGTTTTCAATAAGTGAATTGGCCTTTTTCTTTTAAGAGAAAAAAGGAATGGAACGAAGAGTCAAAGGCGGTAAGATAAAAACTGAAGGTAGCCAAAAGAAATTTTCTGGATTGATAAGTAGAGTAACAGGAAATCAAGTAATAACTATTTTGTTGATCCTCATAGCGCTGGGTACGTATTTAAGCATCCACACCGGAACTTTTTTAACCTCTTACAATATCTTTAATATTTTAAGAGCTTTTTCCTGGATTGGTATCAGTGCTTTTGGCCAATCAATGGTAATTATAGGGGGAGGCATAGACCTTTCTCCTGGCTCTGTTATGGCTCTTTCAAGTATCATCACTGCTATGCTTCTGGCGCAGGGAGTGGATGTTAGTATATCTGTAGTTGCTGGCTTAGCCCTGGGAGCCTTTACAGGATATGTAAATGGTATCTTGATTAGTAAGACAAAGCTGCCTCCTTTTATCGCTACCTTAGGAATGATGAGCGTTGCTCGTGGCTTCTGTTATGGACTTACCAGTGGATGGCCTATTCGTCATCTCCCCCCTGGTTTTCTTTTCTTAGGCCAAACAGATATCCTCATTCTTCATTGGAAAGTTCCTTTGCCTGTTATCTTCATGATAGTATTAGCCATTATATCTTTCATTTTTTTAAACAACACTAAATCTGGATATCATATCTATGCTGTGGGAGGAAATGAATATTCTGCTTCTTTGACCGGTATAAATGTTGGAAAAATAAAGATTTTGATATACACTCTTTCCGGTTTCTTTGCCGCCATCGGCGGACTACTGATGACCTCTCGTCTTGGGGTTGCTGCTCCTACGGCTGCTTTAGGCTATGAACTTGATATAATAGCAGCGGTTGCCATTGGTGGTATCAGTTTAAGAGGGGGAGAAGGAAGTATCTGGGGTACTTTAATTGGAGCGGCAATTATGCAGGTAATTCGAAATGGTTTGGTTCTTATGGGCTTTCCTGCTTACTGGCAACCGGCAGCTATAGGAGCCGTAATTATTATTGCTGTTATGATAGATCAAATGAAGAAAGCTAAGGCCCAATGATCTTAACTGAGGAGAAAAGAGGACTTGGAAGATAGGGTTTCCTCGAAGAAAAACTCAGGTACTTACCCAATACTAGAAATGAGAGGTATTTGTAAGTATTTTGGAGGTGTTCATGCCCTGGAAAATGTGGATTTTGAACTTTATCCCCAAGAGATAGTAGCCTTGGTTGGAGATAATGGGGCGGGAAAGTCGACTTTGATAAAGATAATTTCCGGAGTATATACTGCGGATCGAGGTGAAATTTATCTTGAGGGTAAGAGAATTGAGATTCAAAGTCCTTCCGACGCAAGAGCTTTGGGTATTGAAACAGTCTACCAGGAATTGGCTCTGGTGGAGACTCGCGATGTAGCCGCTAATTTCTTCTTGGGTAGAGAACCCACTAAAGGGAGATCGGGCATTTTTATTGACAAAAAGAAGGTGGAAGAGGTAACTGTTCGTACTCTAAAGAAACTGTCTATTACATTACCATCTTTGCGGACAGCTGTGCGTTACCTTTCTGGGGGTCAGCGTCAAGCACTAGCTGTGGGACGAGCTATCGCCTGGGGGAGAAAGATAATTATTATGGATGAGCCAACAGCAGCATTAGGGGTGGAAGAATCACGAAAAGTACTGGGTCTGGTGAGACAATTAAAAGAACACGGGGCTTCCGTTATTGTTATCAGCCACAATTTGAGACACGTCTTCAGTGTAGCAGAGAGAATTATAGTTCTCCGAGGAGGAAAGAGAATAGGATCAAAGTTAAAAAGTGAGACTAGCGGGGATGAAATTGTTAAATTAATTACCGGAGCAGAATTAATTTAACCCAACATTTGGCCATTCGAATAATATTGGCTATGTTGTTTAATAGTAAAGCTGATTTAAGCATTCCTTCCATTCTTAAAGTGTAAATTATCGAGAAGCAGCTCCCGTTTAATTTTCAATTAATAAATGGAACCCAAAAAATTGACAATAAGGGATTTTTTGACATACTAAGAAAGTAGTCCTTGCCGCATCGAAAACAAAATAGACTCGCAGTCTAAGAAGCAACTCTCATGGCCCAATTGAAACTGGCCCGAATGTAGAAACCTTTCATTGAACTTTCTAAGGCTTTGCGCTTGTAGTTCAATTGGATAGAGCGCCGGATTGCGGATCCGGAGAGTGGGGGTTCGAGTCCCCCCAAGCGCACCAAATAAAATGGAGAGGTGGCTGAGTGGTCGAAAGCGGTCGCCTGCTAAGCGATTAAGTGCCCATAAAGGTGCTTCGAGGGTTCGAATCCCTCCCTCTCCGCCAGTTTAGGGGCTATTCTTATACTCCCCATTTAGCTCCCTCATCCAGCATAATAAGATAATTTTCTACCGGGATGTAATTGGTGATGGAATTTCCAGAACCTAAAGCATAACCTCCACCGGGCATACATTTATCTAAAATATCTCTTACATAGCGTCGTAGTTCCTTTTCTTTCAGTTGGCTGAGCTTACCCACATCTACTCCACCTAATACTGCGATTCTATTCCCATATTTCTTCTTGAATTCGGCAGCCGACATTATAGCATCTTCAAAGGAGTGTTTGGCATCTATCCTTACATCCTCAATCAGGTCTTCCATTATGGAATCACAGTAGCCACAGTTATGGAGGATATAGAGGAGTCCACTATCATGAGCAAGCTTAGCAAATCTTTTGTGCCAGGGCAGAATATACTTTCTTAATATGTTTGGAGAAAGAAGTGTGGCTGTCTTAAATCCCATATCATCTCCTTGAAAAAAGCCAACTAAATTATCCAGACCGATGATCTTTTTATACGCTCCATAGATTAATTCTCCTACTCTTTTGCTGGCTGCTTCCACTAAATCTGGGCTGTCGTATAGAAGATAACTAAGTGTCTCAAGTCCGAATAGTTCGTTGGAAAGAACTTCAAGGACCCCTGGAGAAAAGGAAGCAAAGATTCCCATCCCCTCAGGTAGATTCTTAGAAGTAAATTCAAAAGGCCAGAGGTCTAACTTTTGAAGGGAAGGCCAACTATACCTTTCAAAATCCTCCCACGAGGTTATGATCCCTTTTCCTTCCTCAACCCAGAGCCTCTCTCCTTTAGAAAGAAAAGCGGTATCCTCCCCTACCCTCTTTTTAGATGAAAAAGATAGACTGGCTGAGAAGCGGAAATCACTGATAAATCTGAGGCAATCATAACCAAGTTCATACCAGCACTCAACGTAATTGGTGAGAACTGCCTCTTGAGACTTCTTATCTTTTGCTAAAGAAGGCTCTATCCATGGTCGATTAGATTTTTCCGTAAAATACCTGATGACCTCTTTATCGATATGGAGTTCGGTGAAATGGACCTTAGAAGGGATTTTCTTTCTCAGAATAATGGTTTTAAATTCTTCTCTATCTGGTTTTGGATGTTTCATAATCAGCCTCATTTTAAATAGGATTTTATTTTCTCTGAACCACAGAAAAGGAGAAAATCTTTCGCTTTTTCAAAACTGGGACAGCCTGCTCTTCCACCCAATTTCTTACATTTAATGGCAGCCACAGCACTGGCAAACTCACTGGTTATCTCTATAGGCCAATCTTTAAGGAGTCCGTAAATGAAACCACCATGAAAGACATCTCCACAGCCTGTAGTATCTACTACCGGTACCTTAAAGGCTGGCTGAAAAAAACTCTTCTCTTCTGTCCTTATCAAAGAACCTCTCTTTCCTCGAGTAACAACTACTACTCGGGGACCTCTTTTAAGAAAAAATTCGGCGGCTTTTTCTACATTGGTAGTCCCACTAAAACCAAGAGCGAATTCCTCTGGCACAATCAGAAAGTCAATCAGTTTAATCAAAGGAAGGAGTTGTCTCTTCTCGGGAGTCTCTGCATCAAGCACGGTTTCTACACCCACCTCTTTAGCCCAGGTAGCAGCCAGGAGTGCCGCTGGCAGGTCGTATTCATCCAGGTGAAGAATGCGGCAAGAGGTGATAAAATCTTTCGATAGCTCTTCTTTCTTGAGACGAGAGACCATCTGGTCTGTCCACCAGATGGTGCGGCTACCTTTTTTCTCATCCACTACAATAAAAGCAAAAAAGGGCCCGGCTTTCTTTTCTTTAATTATACCGCTGGTGTCAACTCCTTCCTGGCTGAATTCATTAATGGCAAAACGAGAAAACTCATTATTTCCTAATTTTCCTACAAAGCTGACCTTTGCTCCGAGCCTGGCCAATGTTACTAAAGCGGTAGCTACTGGCCCCCCTCCCTGCTGAATGAGCTTTATCATCTTATTCTTGGTATCGGGTTTTGGGAAAGAAGAGACAATACCCAAAAGATCAACGGCACAACTTCCAAGCCCAACGACATCGAATCTCTGATTATCTTTGCCAGTTCTATTCATCTTCCAACTAGTGCTCTTAGTAATGGATACCCTTTTTCATCTAAGGATTTTGCATATTTCTTTAGCTCTGGAACTTCTGTAATGTCCTCGTAGACAGCCTCTACAGCAAGTTTGATAGCATCAATACCTGCTTTAATTCCATCCGGATGGTGATAAACTGAGGTCCCCGCCAGAAACATCTTACCCTCAGCACCGAGAACTTTTATGTTATAGCCGATATTATGTGCTCCAAGGCCACCAGCAATCACAAGAGTCATTCCATCATCTTCTTCGAGTTCTTCTTCCCTCAATCTTTTAATAATAGGCTCTTTTTCAATATCAGTAGGTCTGATATATCCCCTGAGCGCTGGTAGTTGCATAAATGCCGCTCCCTCAAGCGCTGCAAGTAGATATGCTACTCTTGGATCCTCCCCAGCAGAGTAATTGGAATCCCCACAGTATCTATTCATTCCAGCAGTATGAGCATAGATTGGGACCTTGTATCTATCTCCCATTTCATATATCTTCCTTATAACCTCAAAATCACCAGAGAAATGGGGAGAAAACATCAAGGTATTTGCTCCATTATCGACGGCAATCTTAGCATACTCAAGGATATCAAAAGGATTTACTGTGATATGGGGTGCAAATAGAATCTTTTTTTTGCCTGGCTTTGGATTAGGTGAGAGATCAAACCCATTCTCTTTCAACATTTTGACTGTGAGAGTGACATACTTTGCCAGCTCTTCTTTTGTAAGATGAAGATTTTCATCGGATTTAACGAAGAGCGCACCAGATAGTGCTGCCTCAGTCACGTTTTTAGCAAAAAGATCCGCTGGCAGCCATTTCGGCTTAACAATGGTGCCTATGATTGGTTCCTTCTCATTCATTCCAAGGTATTCCCTTATTCTCTTATGAGGCCAGATCTGACCAAGAAATCTATCTTTGAATTCTCTTGGAAATCTATAATCTACAACTCTAGCAGTAAAATCTTGGAATCCATTGAAAGGTTCGCCCTGAGTAGCCATTCTCAACTGCGCCAGAGGAACTGCATCTGGCAACGTATCAAAAAATTCCAGTGGGGTAGATATAGTTATCATTGCTGATTCCATCCCCTTTTTAGAGTTTAGCCCAAGAAGTTTAACCTCCTTAAGATATGACATATGCTTCTTATATTCTGATGGTTCTTCTCCAGGTCCTGGCCAATTCTCTGTTGTCCCATGAATCAGTATCTTAGAGACAGCATCTTCTATCCCTTCAAAATTATATCCTTCCTTTTTCGATTTAGCAGTGATATAGTAAGTAGTCTCTACCGCTTTTCCTCTATATATTCTCCCTTTGTTTACATTATTAAGGATTCGCTTCTCTACTTTTTCTTTTTTTAGAAAAGGCCTTCCAATGTAAGGATGCTGACTTACTATATTTAGTAACTTTCCTGTGCCAAGATATTCCCTCATTCCATCTCTCCTTTTGTCACTCCATTTTTCAGTTTAATGATGCTTATCTCATCTTTTTCTCTCTAATACTTTCCTTACTGCTCTGATAATTCCGGATGAGGTAAGGCCAAATTCTTCTAAAAGCTGCCGAGGTCGACCAGATTCACCAAATTTATCCCTTATCCCTACCATCTCTATTGGTACAGGATAATTTTTCGATAGAACCTCTGCAACTGCTCCCCCGAGACCACCAAAAACTTGATGCTCCTCTGCGGTAACGATTGCTCCAATCTTTCTGGCAACATTAATAATTGTTTCCTCATCTATCGGTTTAATTGTATGTAGATTAACCACACAGATATCTGTTCTTTCTTTTTCTTCCATTTCCTCAGCAGCTAAGAGTGCCTCAGAAACCTCTACTCCACAGGCAATGATAGCGACATCTTTTCCTTCCCGAATGACATTCGCCTTTCCAAAGATGAACGGAGAATTTTCATTTGTGACTATTGGCGTAGGTTCCCTCCCGACCCTGATATATACAGGTCCAGGAATATCGGCTGCGGCAATAGTTGCTTTCTTTGCTTCGATGCTATCTGCAGGAACCACTACCTTTAAGTTTGGTATCACTCTTGTAGCTGCTATATCCTCAGTAGCCTGATGGGTTGCTCCATCGGGTCCTACCAAAAGGCCACTATGTGCTCCTTCAATTTTGACATTACAATTACTATAGCAGATACTGATCCGCAGCTGTTCCCAGCATCTACCAGCAGAGAAAACACCGTAGGTGCAGACATAAGGAATATAACCAGCTAGACTGAATCCTGCTGCCACTCCCATCATATTCTGCTCAGCTACTCCAAATTCAAAGAACCTATCGGGGAATCTTTCTTTAAAGAGGTTTGCCCGAGTAGATTTTGTCAGATCAGCACAAAGAACAACAACCTTTGGGTTTCTTTCTCCCAAAATAACCAACCCTTCACCAAAACCCTCTCGAGTCCCCCGCCAATTCTTTTTATCCTTATCCATTTTCTTCTAACTCTTTTAAAGCTATCTCTGCCTCTTCTCTATTTGGAACCTTCCCATGCCAGTCCACCTTATTCTCCATAAAGGAAATGCCCTTCCCCTTAATAGTGTGAGCAATGATCACGGTTGGGGTTACTTTATTATCCTTTGCTCTTTGATAGGCACTGAGAATCTCTTTAAAGTCGTGGCCATCAATCTCTATCGTCTCCCAACGAAAATCACGCCACTTTTTCACAAATGGCTCCAATCCCATCACCTCTTCTGTAGAACCATCGATCTGCAGGCCATTATAGTCAACGATAGCACAGAGGTTATTCAATTTATAATGGCCCGCACTCATGGCAGCTTCCCAGATCTGACCACAATTACATTCTCCATCACCGAGAAGAACATAAACATGAAAATCCTTTTTGGAGAGTTTGCCTGCTAAAGCCATTCCCACACCGATGGATAGGCCTTGACCAAGAGAGCCGGTTGATACCTCAAGTCCTGGCAACCCTTTATCCTTACCAGGATGGCCCTGAAGCCTTGAGCCAAACCTACGAAGGGTCAAAAGTTCCTCTTTTGGAAAATAGCCGGATTCCGCCAGGCATGCATAAAGTAGTGGACAACTGTGACCTTTTGAAAAGATTACTCTATCCCGATCTTCCCAGTCAGGCTCTTTTGGATTATGTCTCAACTGGTCAAAATAGAGCGCAGTCATTAACTCAGCGGCAGAAAGGGCACCTCCCGGATGACCACTTCCAGCCTTAGAAAGCATCTTAATAATATCTATTCTAACCTGCCTTGCCTTAGCTTTTAACTCTTCTATATTTCTATCCATTTCTTTTTCCTTCTGGGAATTCAAATCAGCTTTTTAACCTCAGAGATAATCTTTTTCGTATCAGGAAGAACCGCCTTTTCAAGATTTCTACTAAAAGGAATGGGGACATCCCTGGAGGCAAGTCTCCTTGGAGGTGCATCTAAGTAATCAAAGGCTTCTTCTACTACCCTCGAAACAATCTCGGCTCCAACTCCAACGCTTTTATTTCCCTCCTCAACAGTTAAAAGACGCCCTGTTTTTTTAACTGAATCCAAGAGGGTACCCATATCCAATGGACTTAAAGTGCGTAAGTCAATCACCTCAAGACTTATTCCCTTTTTCTCCAAAATATCAGCAACTTCTAAGGCAAAAAGGACCATTCTGGAATAAGTAGCGATAGTAACATCATTCCCTTTCCTTTTAACCTCAGCCTTACCTATTGGAATAGTGTAATCACCCTCGGGAATTTCTCCCTTTGTATTGTAAAGAAGCTTATGCTCGATAAACATTATGGAATTATCCTCTCTGATGCTAGACTTAAGTAAACCTTTAGCCTCATAAGGGGTGGAGGGCATAACTACCTTAAGACCTGGGGTATGGACAAACCAAGATTCAAGGCTCTGGGAGTGCTGAGCAGCATAGCTCTTTCCTGCTCCTCCCTGCGTTCTTATCACCAAGGGTATCTTGACCTGTCCTCCTAACATATATCTTATCTTGGCTATTTGGTTGACAATTTGATCCATACAGACACAGGCAAAATCAATGAACATTATCTCACCTATAGGTCGCAGTCCAGTCAGGGCACATCCTAAGGCAGAACCAATGATGGCTGACTCTGAAATGGGCATATCCATAACTCTTTTTGGTCCAAACTTCTCATATAGTCCTTTGGTGACAGCCATAGCTCCACCAAAGGCCCCTATATCTTCTCCTAGGAGGAACACCCTGTCATCCCTTTCCATTTCCTCTTCCAGAGCTTCATTTATAGCCTCGCGGTAGGTTATCGTCCTCATTCCTTTGGTTTCTTTCTCCATGATAACTCTCTTCCTCTAAACATATAAGTATTTTTCTACATCCTTTGGATTTGGCTCTGGACTGCTCAAGGCATATTCCACTGCCTCCTCGACTTCCTTTTTCACCTCTTGCTCCATTATCTCTATCTCTCCTTCTGTTATAATCTTATCCTCAATTAACCGCCTTTTAAATCTCACAATCGGCCCTTTTTTTCTCCACTCCTCCTCCTCTTCCCTCGTTCTGTAGGATCGATGATCACTTGCCCCGTGTCCCAAGAAGCGGTAGGTTTTAGCCTCAATTATTGAGGGACCATTCCCTTTTCTAGCCCGCTGGACTGCTTTTGCCGTTTCCTCGTACACGGCTACCGGATCCATTCCATCAACAATTATCCCCGGTATATCATAGCCCCTGGCTCGATCAGCAACGTTAGGAGTAGCAGAAGTTCTATTGATAGGAGTGGATAGACCGTAGATATTGTTCTCACAGACGAAGATAACGGGAAGTTTAAAAGTGGCACACAGATTAATTGATTCATGAAATGTTCCTTGATTTGAAGCCGCATCGCCAAAGAAAGAGAGGCAAACTTGATCCGTTCCTCGATATTTTATGGAGATTCCGGCCCCGCTGGCAATGGGAAGCCCCCCTCCCACAATTCCGTTAGCGCCTAAAATCCCTTTTTTGACATCGGCAATGTGCATGGTGCCACCTCGACCCTTACAGTAGCCTGTTTCCTTGCCTAATATCTCCGCCATCATGAGCTTCATATCTGCACCCTTAGCTAAGCAGTGGCCATGTCCCCTATGGGTGCTTACAATGCAGTCATCTTTTCTTAGTGCCTTACATGCTCCGGTAGGCACAGCCTCCTGTCCAATGGATAAATGGGGAGACATACCAAACAATTTGTCCGTCAAGTAAAGCTGGTAAACCTTCTCCTCAAAATGTCTTATCCTGAGCATCATCTTGAGGAGATTCCTCTTATCTTTATTGATCAATTTTACTTGCATTAAACCTTCCCCTTATCGGTGTATTTTTTCTGAATGATACCCCTTATAATATCACACCAAAGATGGGTTAGGCTAAAGTGGACATCCTCAATAAACGATATGTTATCACTGGGAACGATAAAACAGATATCAGCCACATCCTTTATCTTTCCCCCCTGGTATCCAGTGAGAGCAATGCTTATTGCCCTCTGCCTCTTGGCTACTTCGAAGGCATTCAATATATTCTGGGAGTTTCCACTTCCCGTTATGCCAATAACCACATCACCTTCCTCAACCCAGTTAGCTAACTGTTCGGAAAAGCAGTCCTCGTAACCCACATCATTAGCCCAACTGGTTAAAGTAGGCATGTTATCATTTAGGCATAATGTCTTAAATCGCTTACCTTTTACTATGACTTTATCCTTCTTATCAGAGACTATTGTATGTTTGGCAAGGTCATTGATAAGGTGGGAAGCGGTGGAAGCATGTCCTCCGTTACCCATGGTGATAACCTTCTTACCATCCTCATAGGCTTTCAGTAAAACTTTGATAATTTCCTCAATGGTGCTCACAGGAACCCTCCCAAATACTTCCCTTGTCCCAGAAAGATAATCCTTAATCTCGTTTTGAATATTCATCTTTTTATCCCTCGTATTTTTCATTTTTTGTAGATTCCTATTTCATATTCAAAGTACATGAGAGTATATGAGATCACTAATTTTTATCTAAGCTCTTCGTCCAGAATGATGAAATAGTTCCTTGTAGGAGAACATAATTAGCTACAGAATTTCTTGAGCCTAATAAGGTATACCACCGCCGTGCCACTCATCTAAAATATTCTCTATATATTCACGCAATTTATCCTTCTTTAATCTGCATTAATCTTTCTGATTCTTATTAAGCTCACCCACGGTAATTAAAGGTACTTAACACTCCTCTCACATTTTATCATCTATGACATTTATACTACTGATGAGAATTTTGCCAATAATTCTGATAGAGGACCGCCCTGAATAGGTTTAACGCTCAACCCACCACAAAAACCCCCTTTAAATAAGCTCTTTTTGCATTACTATCCCAATTTTATCACGCACACTCCATTAACAATGAGCCCAAAAGAATAAGAGCACCCTACATCCTGTATATGTAGAATAAATAGGGTGCTCTTACCTCTCATCCTATCTGAACGACTAAATGACCTAGTCCTGCAAAAAGACTACTTCATAGTGTATCTACTTCTCTCCTTATTATCGGACACCCTGTTTCGCCCAGTCAGCAACCGCTTCATAGTTGGTTTCGTCAACAAAACCGACCCCTGTGTCTACAGTTATCGGCATTAGGCCATATTTTATTGACAAACACAAACTGACTATCGGCAGAAATCCCTGATAAAACGGTTCTTGATCAATTGTAAGGCTGACATATCCCTTTTCGAAACCATCTATGATTTGAGGAGTAATATCGAAACCAATGTTCTTAATTTCCCCTGGCTTCTTGCCTATTGATTCCATGTAATATGGAGCCGCACCAAGGAACTGACCACCAGAATAACTAATCAACTTAACATCTGGATTTGCTGCAACAGCACCTACAATTTGAGGCAAAAATAGGTCCGTATTAGTAGCAGATTCGTTAGAATGTTTGATCTTCACTATTTTACAGCCAGCTTCTTCAAAGGCTTCGGCAACTCCTATATCTCTCTTTTCAAGTCCTGCTCTTCCCCAGTTACCATCAATTATAACCTTGTCTCCTTTTTTAATTCCAAATTTCTCAACTGCTCTTTTACCCAGACGATAACCGAATTGTTTTATGTATGAACCTACGTACCCCGTCTCATATTTTGCCTGCGTTTTGGGATTGTCAACATTTACAATAGTTATCGCGATCCCGGCATCCTGAGCTTCTTTAAACAAAGGCATAAGCGCCGCCTCACCAGGATGACCCTGCATGGCTATTCCATCAGGTTTGGTAGCAATAGCTTCCCTGAGCTGCTGGGTCATTTTCTCACATGACCAGCCTGAAAATACGTATTCTACTTTACAGCCCATAAGTTTTTCAGCAGCTTTTGCCCCGTTATAGACAACGGTCGCAAACATATCCCCTTCATCACCACCACAAAAAAACCTTATCCTTATGTCTTTAAATGGACTTTCTGCCTGACCCGCAGCTGCAGGTTCTCCACAACCTACAGCAAATACCATAGCACTTAAGACCGCCATCACTATCATTAAACTCTGTAATTTCCTTAACATAACTATACCCCCTTTTGCTTATTCAATGTTTCTTTGTTAGAGCTAACGCCCTATTTTCCCCACTACAAATGATTAATTCTATTTTTTATCACCCCCTAACATTGTTCATTATCTCTGTGGAAAGCTCCCAAAAGAGAAATTAATCTTTCGACACTTCTCTTTTTGGAAAATCTTCCTTTATTTCGAAGCTAACGGCCTGCCTACATTTCACCTCCTTCTGGCCTTATTTTTAGCCTTTCCCTTGTCAACGACCTACCTTCATCACTAATTGTTTAACACAAATTTCTTGGCAAGACGAGCCTTTTGAGAAAATTGCCTCTTTTACCCTCCCAGAGAGGAAAAGAGCCTCTTCCATGATAGCTTTATCTGAATAGAAAAGATCGGACCAATCATTGTTTTTATATTTGAAGTCCATCGTTCATATTTGACTTTTCAAGAAAACTGTTAATCACCATTTATTACTTCTTCAATATTAATGGACCTGTTTGATTCAATAGACATGCATGCACCTATAACCATAGCCAAACTTTTGATATTATCTTTGCCTGATGTTTCTGGTTCTTCATCATCACGAATCGCAGATGCAAATTCAAATAGAACACCCTCCCTATCCTCACCTGGAAGTTTGACTAAATCAGCTCGCATCTCTTTATGAGCCTCGAGGGCTCCTTTTGTAAATACCATTTTGGAAATATCTGTGGGTCGAATTATAATTTCGTTATTTGCCCAATAAATTTCACCACCATCGCCTTGGATATGCCAATCCCCGTCCCAAGTTGTTTCCCAACCTCTTGTTACCCAGCTACCTGTATAATTTATAATAGCTCCATTCGACATTTCAATAAGAACCAATGCCACTGCATTACCAGTGAACCAACTCCATTTAGGATTCCAGCTATATCCCATTATTCTTACTGGTTCCAAACCTAATATTCCACGCATTTGATCAAAGTGATGTATTGCCATATCTGTGATAAGTGGCTCAGGCATTTTTGTCCGGAACCCACTAAAGGAAGGAGCTTTTTGAAAATTAACATACACTGTTCCTACTTCTCCGATTACCCCTCTTTGCAATAAGTGCCTGACTGTTCGTGGTGCTCTCCTAAATCTGTAATTCTGACTTACCATTAGTTTACGTTGGTTGCCTAAAGCACACTCAACCATATCTTGAGCATCTTTTATCTTAGGTGCAATCGGTTTCTCCACAATACAATGTAATCCTTTTTTAATCGCATCAATCGTAATATCTGCGTGAGCTTCAGGAGGCACTACTATCAATGCTGCATCAGCTCCTACAACTTTCAATGCACTGTCTAAAGTAGAAAAAGTTAGTTCTGATTCAAAATTGTAGTGCTCACATGCTTTATTCAGCTTGCCCTTATCTATATCCACGAGCCCAACTAATTCCCATTGAGGAGATTCCGATACAATTGGAATCCAGCCCCAACCCCATCTCCCTAAACCGACCTGTATCATTTTTAAAGGCTTATTCATTTTTCCTACTTCATATACTTAATTCAAGATTAAACTTTCATATATCTCTTGGCTGATTAACCAAAAGCTTGAGATAGCAGGTCTTACAGGGATGACGTATCCCACTACTCCCCTCAGTGCCTTTCTAATCCATACCTATGACCAATTATCGAAAGCAATATTATGAGACCGTAAACCAGTTTGGTATAGAATCCTGTGAGACCAGCTGCTATTATCCCCGTTTCAAGAAAACCTATAATAACGGCTCCAAGAAAACCTCCAAAGATGCTGCCTATTCCTCCCCACGTTGGTGTACCACCAAGAAAGACGGCTGCGAGGACTACAAGCAAATATCCATCTCCTGTAGAAGCCCAAAAATTTAAATTTATCAAAACAGATATTACTGCACTAAATGCACTGGCAAATCCTACAAGACCAAAGACAAGTATAATTGTTTTATCTACATTAACACCCATTTCCCTTGCACTTTCTCTGTTATCACCTACAAAATGTACGTGGGCTCCAAATCGAAAACGGTAATAAATGAACCAAAGGATAATACCAAAGATAATTACCCATATCATTTGAATTGGAAATCGGCCAATTCTTCCAACAATAATATTATAAAATGTTGTTCCTTTGAGGTGAACTAGTGGCGTTGCTCTACCCTGAGTAAGGACCATTATTAACCCTCGCAAAAAAAACATCATACCCAACGTAGATACTAGAGAAGAAAGCTTTAGCTTAGTTACCAAATAGCCATTTAGCAAACCACAAGATACACCTGTGGCTATACATGCAATTAAGCCTATGTAAGGATTACCCATCCATATTGTAACATAAGCAAACGCCAGTCCCGACATACCCATAACTGACCCAAATGACAAATCTATTTCACCACTTGTAATAACAAATACTAACGATAAGGTAAGTATAATTATTATAGGTATGGACGTTAAGACCGCATTGTAGATATGAAAACTGAGAAAAACCCTTGGGTTTGCTATAATGAAAAATGCAAAAACAGCAATAAAAACACAAACAACCTTGATCTCTCTTTGAAACCTTCCCAGTTTCAATCGCTTAAATTTATGAATTATGTTCTCCATTTTTTAGCTCTCGCTTCATAAGAGTACAAAATGAAATACTTAAAATATAAGATTTACACATACGACAGGGCCACATATATCCATCCTCGAAGAGAATGAAGGCAGTCGAAGAAGAGTGGAGCGAAAGCAAAGGCGTCTGACACTATTTAACGAAGTACAATCCTACTTTCTGTCCTCACTTGCAATGTACGTCATCCTGTCTATCAGTTCGTTATAGGTTATATTGCTCTTAGGTACATCATCAACGATTCTTCCTTTATCCATAATAATGAATCTATCCGCTACCTCATAAACATGGTAAATGTTATGTGCTATAAAAATGCCTGAACTTCCTCTTTCCTTAATTTTCCGCGCAAAATTTATTACTTTTTGGGTTTCCTTAATAGATAAAGCAGTCGTTGGTTCATCTAAAATAACCAAATTAGCTTTGAAATACATCGCTCTGGAAATAGCCACGCCTTCACGCTCACCTCCGGAACAATTTAAGATAACTGTGTCTGGAGTAAGTAAACTCGACCTAAAACCCATCTCCTTCATTAGCCTTTCTGTTTCTTCCTTCTCTTTTTTTATATTCATATAACCAACAGAATTACATATTTCTCTACCCATGAAAATATTGCTATATAAAGATTGCTGACCTGATAACGCTTGGTCCTGGTAAACAGTTTCAATTCCCGCACTGCGGGCATTTTTAGTTTCCCATTTTTTGACTTTTTCCCCATACAAAAATACTTCACCCGAATCCATTATATGAATACCAGATATGATTTTTATTAATGTAGACTTACCAGCACCATTATCCCCAATAAGACCAACGATTTCATCGCTTCCTATTTTGAGACTCACATCCTTCAGAGCTAAAACCTTTCCAAACGATTTATACACATTTTTTAGTTCTAGGAATATCTCGCTCATGACGCCTCCTGTAAATGACATTGTTCATTTTTCTGTGGAAAGCTCCCAAAAGAGAAACTAATCTTTCAACACTTCTCTTCTTGGAAAGCTTTCCTTTGTCCCAGCTAACGGCCTATTTACTTTCTCACCTCCCTCTGGCCTTATCTTTAGCTCTTCCCTTGTCAAAGATCTAACCTTATTTCTAATTTACCCTACTTTTCCTTATAAGTTGGTAGTCAAGTAACTACAAGCTAAAATACTTATTTCCATATCTTCTTCATATACTCTATAGATTCCCTCGTAAATTGGTCAGCCAGTTTCTGGTCTACTTTGCCTTGTATCGCATCGTAAGGACTTCCTGAGGAGGGTAAAAATTCCATACTTAAATATCCACTATATTCAATATCCTTTAGGGCCTGGACAATACTTTTAAAATCTATGTGTCCTCTTCCCGCAGCCTCTCGGTTGCTATCAGCAAGGTGAATGTGTTTGATGTAATCGCCAACTTCCCTTATAGAATCAGCTATGACTGGTTCCTCAATATTCATATGGAAGGTATCTGCCATGATTCGGACATTAGAAAGATCTATCTGCTTAGCCATATCTACTGCCTGACTCAACTTGTTCACAAGATAAGTCTCGTACCTATTCAGACATTCAATAACTAGAGTCACATTTTTCTCAGCTGCATATTCTCCAATTTCTTTTATACTATCTACAGCTAAATTCCACTCTTTCTCATAGGGAGCTGTTGGTTTAGATTTTCCAACGCCGGAGGGAAGAACCACCATTGACCGAGCGTCAACCTCGGAGGCTATATCAAGACATTTCTTTGCATAGTTGATACCTGTTTTTCTTATTTGTTCGTCAGCATTTGCCAGATCCCTCTCTGGAGGAAAGGCTCCTCCTATACAAGCAACTTCCAATTTGTACCTATTCAGTAGACCCTTTACTTTATTGATATCAGTGTTCTCCGGGTCTCCCAGCAAGTCGACAGCATCGTATCCAAATCTTGCAATTCGCTCTAAGCTTTTCTCCAAGGGTTCTTTGCCAAAAATCCAATTATGGCAACTATATCTCATTTGCCCCTCCTTCTAAGTTTTTCTCTTACTATACAAAACTCTTGTTTTTAATTACTAAAACATGTTACCACCACACTTGCTTTAAAGGCTTTTTGATGATCAGGGGCTTAAGGTAGCCGATAGCCTTCTCACACCCATCTTCCCTGGACATAACAGGGTCTTCATGTTCAAAGGACAAAACATAATCATACCCTACACTCACCAGAGCTGTAATAACTCTGCGCCAGTTAACATCTCCCCACCCAGGCACTCTGAATCTAAAACCTCTATCCGGACGCATCCAAGACCCGGTAGGTATCACCCCTGATCTTCTTATTTCATCTTCTTGAAGTTCGGCATCCTTGGCATGGGCATGGTAGATACGATCCCCAAATTTCTTGATAAATATAACAGGATCAATGAGCTGCCAGATAAGGTGGCTGGGGTCAAAGTTAAATCCAAATTCTTTCCTTCCACCCAGTTCTTTTATAGCTCGTTCTGCTGTTTCAATGTTATAGGCTATCTCTGTAGGGTGGACTTCCAAAGCAAATTTTACTCCATATTTGGAAAAAGTATCCAGAATCTCTCCCCAACGATTGGCAAAGAGCTGCCATCCTTTCTCATAAAGCTCCTCATTTTTGGGAGGAAAGATATACCATTTGTCCCATACATGAGAGCCTACAAATCCATTGACTACCGGAACTTCCAGTTCTGAGGCAACCTGAGCTACTTTTTTCATTCTTTCCAGGCCGTATTTTACTTTTTCTTCTGGATCCTTTGAGGGTGCCCACTCATCTGTACTCTCATCTAGAGGACCTAGTACCAGTTGACCTTCAGGAGCATTGTTCAAAGCTGAAATTTCTAACTTGTACTTCTTGAGCATCTTCTTTACCGAGTGATCCCCCTTCAATACCTTACCCATATCAAGGTGATTGCTTCCTCTCCAGACCGGAAGCTCTACCATCTCATACCCAAGTTCAGACGCACATTTAGCAACTTCTTCTAAAGATCTATCATTAAAAAGGAAGGTAAATATACCTAGCTTCATTTCTTATCCCCATCCATTTTTTTGTATTTTACAGATACCAATGTTAGAGTTGCGTTTATACTGATTCCCAAGCCGCTTTCATATATTCAATAGCTTTTTTGGTGTATGCGTCAAAGAATTCTTTTCCACCTCCTTTTTCTAATATACCAAAAGGATCAGCACTGGCTGGCAGTAATTCCATGGAGAGATATTTATCATAGTCTATTTCTTTTAAAGCTTTAATGATAGGCTTAAAATCCAGATGTCCTTCACCCGGAGCCGCACGATTGCTATCTGCTATGTGAAAATGGAAGAGGGTTTTACCGGCTTGTTTTATCGCCTCAGGAATACTCTTTTCTTCGAGGTTCATATGAAAGAGATCACCCATCACCCCTACATTTTCTAATCCTATCATCTCCTTAAGTTCCAGTGCCTGTTCTAGTCTGTTCACCCAGTACGTTTCATATCTATTCCAGGCTTCTATTACTAAATTCACACCTAAGTCAGCAGCAAATTCACCACATTCCTTAATTCCACTAACTGCCCAGTTTAGTTCCTTCTCATATGGTGCTTCTGATTTAACCTTACCACAGGCGCTAGGTGCTACTATAACAATTTTAGCTCGTAACTCAGAGGCAATTTTTACTAACTTTTTAACATAATCTTTCGCATTTTCTCGGATTTCCTCCTTTGGACTTGCAAGATCTCTTTCCATGGTATATAAACTGCATATTGAAGAGGCTTCTATTCCATGTTCATCTAATAGCTTATTAATATCCTCCGTATCTTTGAGCTTATCGGGCTCACCGGCAAATTCAATGCCATCGTAGCCAAACTTGGCCACTCTTTCGATACTTTTTTCTATTGCTTCTCCCCAATAAACCAGAGCATCATACGCATATTTAACCATTGTTTCTCTCCTCTAAATTTTTTCTATTTTTCGTCTTCCGCATGATTTCCTAATTATCAATTTTGCTTTAAAAACAATATTTTCCCCCTCAGCACCCTTTTCCCTTTCTATTATGGTCCTCATTAAAAGCTCAGCGCCCTTTTTACCCATCTCTTCTTGGGGCTGCCTCACTGTAGTCAGAGGAGGATCAAAATGGATAGCTATAGCAATATCATCAAAGCCAACTACGGCAATGTCCTCAGGAATTTTTAATCCATGATCGCTGATCGCTCTCATAACTCCCAGTGCTGATATATCGTTAAAAGCAAAAACTGCTGTGGGCCTTTTACCTTTCTTCAAAATATTGGTCATAACTTTATACCCACTTTCTGCAGTAATGTCAGCTTTTTCAATCCAACATTTTTCTTTTAGCTCATGCTTTTCCATGGCGCTTTTGCATCCTTTTAGCCTCTCCTCTCCATCTACTCTGGGCTGACTTGTAGTGATATGTATAATCTCTCGATGTCCCAGTTTAATGAGGTACTCTGTACCCAAGAATCCTCCAGTGAAATTATCCACCGTAACTGAACTTATATTAGGATGAGGGGACCTACGTCCAACTATTACAATAGGAATTCCACTTCTTACAAGTTGCTTTACCTCATCATTGGTAAATCGCTGAGTCCCACCCAGAATTAGAAGTCCATCTACATGACTCTTATGCAACCAGGTCAGGTATATCTCCTCCTTCTGGGGACTATTTTGAGCACTGCTAAGGAGAAAGTAGTAACCATTCTCATTCAAAACTTTCTCTACTCCATCAATGATCCCGCTAAAATAAGGGTCTGTGATATCCGATACTATGACTCCTACAATTCCTGTTTTTCGTGTACGCAAAGAGCGGGCAAATATATTGGGGTGGTAATCAAGCTCTGTGGCTATCTTAAGAACTTTCTTTTTTGTCTGCTCGCTTATGCGTATTTGGGACGGTCTATCGTTAAGAACCCTGGATGCAGTTGCAACGGAAACACCCGCTTTTTTTGCTATCTTCTTTAATGTTGTCACAGTCCTAACTCTCAGATTTGAAATCGATATACACTAAACGATTACTGTATAATATTATAACATTATGAAAAATTTTGTCAAGACCTCCCTCGAATTAGAAAAACAGACAGTCTTTTGGCAAAACTATTTTCGAGAAATCAAAGAACAAGTGTGCTCAGTAAAAAGAAAAGATTCTCAGTCTTCATAAAAAATTAGGGATGAACCTCTGGTATATCAATTCATTGGTTAGTGAGGAGAAAAAAGAAGCACTTTCTTTTTAAGAAGTTCTCCTGGCTACTTATGCCTTAAAAGAGCTAACAAAATATATGTGAAACTGAGATTTAGGAATAAATTCAACTACCACCATCCAGAGTAATTTTTCGAACTTACTTCTCCAATCCCGCAAACTTTTAAAACTCTAACAGATCACGAAGCCACTCTTCGGTTCCTATACTGCACAATTCTCCGGGCAAGAATAGAATCAATACCAGCAAGATATACAAAATTCTCCTTGAAAAGATATTTTGCAGGAGACCTCCGGAACAATGAGATGAGAAAATTAGATATAAACTGCGTCAACCTCCTATATACTTGGAATTCTGATACCTTAAGATAATATGCACTCTCAGCTATTAGCTATTGTGATAATAAACCTCCCAATTAAGGTAATTATGCATAGCTTCAAAAAGGATTTTCCCTACTAGCGATTGGCTAACCGCTACATGATGCTCAAATCCCCTACGACATAGCAGTTGAAGAAGTTCCTGTAATCTGTTTATCTTTACTACACCAACTCCGCCAAATGTTTCAAGTGGGTCATCAGTAAATTCACCTTCCCCAATGCAGGTAATAATCGTTCCTGCAGCCTCATCTGTAGAGATTCGGGCAAATGTCATTGGACCAGACTTCACTCTTCCAACACAGGTGCCATAAGAATTCTCTGAGGTACCACGCACCCTGGCATCTATGGCATTATACTCCATACGGACAGTCTTTAACATAATCTTAGGGACATTGCTACAATGGAAAAGCACAAGTTTATCAGGATCATCGCCATAATTATTATTCCAGTCAAAGAGTCCTGAAGGTAGACCACTTGCTAACTGCAGTGCATACATTGCTATTGCACCCATAACGTCTACTTCACAGGCACAAGGCAAAAGAGAATTGTTCATCATACTCATCACTGTACAGGGGAAGATCCCAAGAGAATCCTGCAACTCTGGCCAACACCTGAGTGCACAAGCATTGATCTCATTTTCTTCTGTCCATCTATTGAGAACAACAGCTAATTTTGCCATCTTCAAGGGGGCTGAGTTGGGCACTCCGCTCGCCGGGCAGTAGGAAGTAAGTGCCTTCAACTTATTCTGAACCTCTTTATCAAAGTCTTTTAATTTTTCCACCGCCATAATTATTTCAGAAAGGTCGGCTGTCTCTACAGAGATGCCACTATCTTCAAGCAATCTCTCACTGAAGCGTACCGTCTTAAATGGAGTCGTTCTGGCACCGATAGATCCAACTCTTGCCAGACCAAGCCCTTTCACTACACGACATACCCCCATAAACCAGTGAAGATCCGAAAGAAAATCTTTTGAAGATGGAGAGACTGTATGGAGTTTTGTCAGCGAAAAAGGAATACCATATTGCTTTAGATTACTGCATACAGAAAGTTTTCCACAAAAACTATCCCGTCTGTTCTCCACATCCATCTTTGTAAGCTCATCAGGATAGGCCTGGATGAGTACCGGAACGGAAAGACCCGACATTCTGATGGTATCCGCTATTGCCCTCTCGTCGCCAAAATTCGGAAGACTTACAAGAATACCGTCGATCTTATCACGGTTTCTACGGAAAAGCTCCGCGCATTTTTTTGCCTCTTTTAAATTCTCAATAGCACCGTACTTTGTCTCCTTGCTCGGAACCAAAATAACCTCAATCTTTTGCTTCTTCAAAGCATCGACTATTTTTTTCCTCCCCTCCTCTGCTAAATAGCCTGGAAATACACCTCTATTCCCCATGATCACACCAAGACATCCTTTCATGTTACCTCCTTAATTTGTCGGTACTCCCTTGAATCCGATAATCCTTAATCTTTAAAATTTTCTCGATCTGGTTTTGGATGCATCATGGGAAGCCTCATTTTAAAGATGTTTTCCACATATTCTTTGATTGCCTGAAAGTAGATGTGCTGAACTATGGTGGCAAAACTTATCTTTCTTATTTCCAGCTCACCGGAATTCTCAAAGTCCTTTTATTTCTGTCCTCAAAGAGAAGATATCCATTTTCTTTACCATACTCATAGAGCTCCTTAACTACCTTGACATCATGCTTGCAGTAATCGGTGAGTCTATCCATCCTGCCTTCTTTAAACCAGCGCAGAGCATCCAGGCCAGTTCCAATTTTCCCGGAACCCAGAGTAATCCGAGATAGATGATCCAGACTCAAACGGAAACCTAAATGCTTCCTCACAACTTCCAGAATGTCCAGGGTGGGAACTCTCCCTAGATCAAAAGGGGTATAGCGAGAAAGCACTACGTAGTCGAATCTCTTAATATTGAAGCCTATTATCAGATCTGCCACTAAAAGCTCCTGTAAAAGATCCTCTATCTTGTCTTCGGTAAACACATCAAATCTACCCTTTCTCAGGTTATAGGTTACCGCAACCGAGATCCTCATTGCTCTCTTATTGTCCCATCCTCCCACTTGTTCTGCACTTTTCTGGGTTTCCAGGTCAAAGAAGATAACGTCTTCTGGATTTTCAGCCATTTTTCGGGGAAGGATTTTTTCTCTTCCGAGGAAAGAGAGGTGCCTTTCCTCTTCAGGTAGAGCTCTTGGTTCGGCTGACAAAAGAGATCTTAAAAGTAAAATAGCTCCTCTTTTGTCCAAGGGTCTATTCCCGCTCCCACATTTAGGTGAATGACAACAGGAAGGGCATCCATGGTCACAAGGACAGTCTTCCATCAATTTAAGGGTGGTTTGAAAAAGGTCTTTGGCTATGGGGAAAGCCTCCTCTGCCAGCCCTACTCCTCCGGGATAGCCATCGTAAATGAAAACAGCTGCGGTTTGAGTTTGAAGATGAAGGGGAAAAGAATAGCCTCCCACATCTTGTCGATCACAGGTTACCTTTAAAGGAAAGATAGCTATGGTGGCGTGTTCAACCGCGTGAAGAGCACCGGCAAAGTCGAGCCCTTTTGCCGCTAATCTCTCATCTAGATCAGAAGGAATCTCCAGCCAGAGAGAGACTGTCTCAAAGCTTCTCTCGGGAAGGCTAAGGGAATGTTCACTAATCAAGCTTCTATCACCTTTTCTCCTTTTCTCAAAGCCTGTTACTTGTTCAGTCACCCTGACCTTTCCCAAAAGGACCCTTGATGACCCGAAATCTTTTTTCTGCTCTAACTCGAGAATTTCTATCTTTTCCCAGGAACTCACTTGAGTATAATAATCAACATCCCTTCGACGAGCATAAACGCATCTGGTAGTCTCATCGAGATGAAGTATTTCATATTCCTTGGATCGGTGAAGATAGATAGCCCCGGGATAACATTCATGATAAAGTCTGGTTTCATCTATATCTCCCATTACCTTGCCGGTTTTAAGGTTGATGATGGTATAGGTTTCCCCAATGGAGCGAATATTGATATCTCTCTGGGGATATTTTTTCCGAGAAAACCATCTCTTTCCCTCTCGATCCCGAAAAAGCTCACCTCTTTTTTCCAGTCGGTCAAGACAGAGAGAAAAATTTTCTGGATAGATTGATGCATCTTTTTCTAGAGACAAGGGATGCTCGACTGCCGCACAGGGAAGATGCTCGCAGGCAATGGGCTCATTTTTAAGACTGATTATCATTCGCTCCCATTTTCGAGAAAAGAAATCCTGGGGATGACGAAGAAAGTATTGGTCCAGGGCATCGTTTAGGGCAACCATGATGATAAGAGCATCTTTTTGACCTCTACCTACTCTTCCTCCCCTCTGCCAGGTGCTGATAACTGTACCAGGATAGCCTAAGAGAATGCAGCAGTCTAGAGTTCCCACATCGATTCCTAATTCCAGGGCACTGGTCGAGATGACTCCGGCGAGTTTTCCCCTAAAAAGATCAGCTTCTATGGCTCTTCTTTCTGCCGGAAGATACCCGGCTCTATAGGAGGCAACCTTCGAGAACAGATCGGGTCGATCTTCCTTAATCCAGGAGATAAGGAGCTCAGTTATTCTCCTGGCCTTGGTGAAAAGAATAATCTTCAAGCCTTGATCCAGACAGTTTAGAAAAATTTCAGCTGCCTCGGTATAGGGACTTAGCTCACTTTCCCAAAGTACAAAATATTTCTTACCCGAAGGAGCGCCATCCCGGCTAACTCTAACAAACCTCTCTCCGGTTAAATCTTGAGCAAATTTTTCCGGAGTATCTATGGTAGCGGAGGAGGCAATAAACTGTGGCTTGCTCCCATAAACTTCAAGAATCCTTTTTAATCTTCTTATAATATGAGAGGTGTGAGTTCCAAAAATCCCTCGGTAGGTATGAAGCTCATCCAGAATAACAAAGCGAAGTCCAGTTAAAAAATCTTTCCAGGCTGAATGAAAGGGTAGAATCCCCATTTGGAGCATGTCGGGATTAGTAAGAATAATATGAGGTAGATTCTTTTTGATCTTTCTCCTTTCATAGGCAGAGGTGTCACCATCATAAATTTGAGCGCTAACCTCTCCGGGCTTACCAAAGGCAGTAAATTCCCGGATGCTGTCTAGCTGATCCTGAGTTAAGGCTTTGGTGGGGAAGACATAAAGAGCTCTCACTTTTGGACTTTTAAGGATTTCCTCCCAAACAGAGAGATTATAGATAAGAGTTTTTCCGCTTCCGGTGGCAGTAGTGACCACTACATTCCTGCCACGTCTGATGGCTTCTATGGCCTCGACCTGATGAGAATAAAGCCTGGAGATCCTTTGAGCTCGAAGATAATGATTGATGGCTGGAGGAAATGGCCTTGTTAATTGGCTAAACTCAGCCTCATGAGGAGGAATCTCTTCCACATGGGCTATTTTATGAGAGTACCGGGGATGATTTCTTAGAAATTTAAGAAAGCTTTTTATTTTGTCCACCTGGATTTTCCTGGTCTTAGTAATGGTATGTTAACCTTTTGCCAAAAAAAGGTCAAGAATATCTCGGGGAAAGTCTCTCGATATGCGTACAAATCCTCTAAATAGCAATACTTTCCTGGTGCTATCAAGCCGTAAAAGCTAGGGCCTACAAATTCTAGCAGGAGAGTAGCCGGAGGCTAGAGCCTCCTTTCTGGTTTTAAAGATAATCTGGTTTTCAGGCTATATTTTACTTAGATCAAAAGCCTTATCGGCAATTATGGAGACCGCCAGGCCATGTTTTTGCACCCAGCCTTCTATCAAAAGAAAGTCGGCCTCAAAGATATCTTTAGCGTAAAGTTGTTGAGCTGAGGGGAACACAGTAACATCAATGAGGCCCTCCTCATCCTCCAGGGTAAGGAAAATCACCCTCTGACCGCTTCTGGTGGGAGGAGTGTGCAGAATAACCTTGATGCCGGCCACCTTTACTACCTCGCCTTCAGCCATGGTTGAAAGATGGCCGCTTTTTACTCTTTCTATTTTCTTGAGGGCTTTCCTAAAAATAAGAAGCGGATGAGAGCTAAAAGTTAAATCCAGAAGGTCCATTTCCAGGAAAACTTTTTCCTCCAGGCTAAAGGGGGAAGATTTTAGTATTTCCCCTCCTGATTCACGGCCATTCTTCTTGAGTAATTGAGAGAAAATCTGGGAAACCTTGAGTAAATGATCGGCATTTTCTCCATTAAGAGAGTTAAAGCAGCCCGAGAGGATAAGGTTTTCTAAAAGAGGCCTTTCGATCTTAACCCGAAGGCAAAAATCCTCCAGACTCTCAAATTTTCTTTTTCTTCTCTTGCTCAAGATCTCTTCCCATGAGGAGGGTCCCATTTCTCTTATCGAGGAAAGACCAACCCTTAGGGCATTATCTTCTAAAGAGAATTTACCCTGACTCTCATTTATATCGGGAGGAAGAACCTTAACACCAAATCTTTTTGCTTCATTTAAGATTATCATCGGTGGATAAAGGCCGGGCTCATTATTAAGAAGCCCTAAGAAAAACTCTCTCGGATAATAAGCCTTAAGGTAGGCAGACTGATAAGCAATTTTGGCAAAGCTCACCGCATGAGCCTTACAAAATCCGAAAGCCCCAAAAGAGGCAAGCTTTCCAAATATCTTTTCCGCTATTTCTTTTCCCACCTTCTTTTTTTTGCAGCCTAAGAGAAACTCCGCTCTTAACCTTTCCTTTTCTTCTGGGCTGATCTTTTCAGTCATGGACCTACGTAGAAGATCTGCCTGGCCTAAAGAAAAACCAGCCAGGTCCTGAGCTATCCTTAGGATCTGTTCATGAAAAATAATGACTCCATAGGTTTCTTTTAAGATTGGCTCCAAAATTGGATGAAGGTAGCTTACTTTTTCTCTACCATGTCTTCTCTCTAGAAAAGGAGTAATCATGTCAGCATGCATGGGTCCAGGGCGAAATAAAGAGATGTTAGCCACGATATCACTAAACTTCGTTGGTTGAAGCTTTCCCAAAAGCTGTCTCATTCCGGGGCTTTCTAGCTGAAAACATCCCACGGTCTTGGTGGATCGGAGAAGCTGGTAGACCTTCCCATCATCAAGGGCAATCGTTTCCAGGTTCAGATCGATGCGGCGCATCTTAAGATGTTCTACTGCCTCACTAATGGCCCCCAGCATTCTCAAGGAAAGAAGATCGGTCTTGATGAGACCCAGTTTTTCCAGATCGTCCTTATCGTACTGGGCTAGAGGGAACCCCTTGGCTGATTTTTGAACCGGTACTAGATCTTGAAGAGGACCTTGGGAGATAACCACTCCTCCCAGGTGGCTAGATAGATACCGAGGAAATCCCCCCATTCTCTCCGAGACACCTAGAAGAAGCTCATAATGTTTTTCCCTCAGTTCATTTTCTTTAAGCTCGGGAAAAATCTTAAGGACAGAGCGGATCTTATCAACAGAAAGATAGGGAAGGGCGTTGGTTAGACTCTCTATTTTTTTATAACTCAGTCCGAAGACTCTAGCTACTTCCCTTATAGCTCCTCGTGCTCTAAAGGTAGGAACGGTGGCCACCAGTGCTGCCTCGTGGGGATATTTTTTCAGCACATACTCGGTTACCTCATCTCTTCTTCTAGAGTCAAAGTCAAGGTCAATGTCAGGTAAATCAAGCCTTTCCGGATTGAGGAATCTTTCGAAAAGAAGACCGTGTTTAAGAGGGTCAACACCCGAAATACCTAAAAGATAGGCTACTAGACTTCCGGAGGCCGAACCTCGAGCCGAGCATCTTATTCCTTCTCTTTTAGCAAAGGAGACAATATCCGCTACCAAAAGAAAATAAGAAGAAAAGCCCTTTCTTCTTATTATTTCAAGCTCTCTGGTCAGAGTTAAGGTTACCTTTTTATTGGGAGGATGGAATCTCTTGGGTAAATTCTTAAAACACTGTTTTAATAGGTATTCATGGGCCTTTTCGCCTTTAGGTAGAGTAAAAGTCGGAGAGACGATTCTTCCCAGATCTAGTTTTAGATTGCATTCCTCCGCTACCAGAGAAGCATTGACTATGGCTGCGGGGAACCTTCCAAATAGGCGAGCCATCTGCAAGGTAGTTTTTAGATAATATTCCTCATTGGGGGTGGGCCTGATAGTTCGGTGATGCACAATCTGGCTAGTCTTTACCAAAACCTGGTGGAGTTCATAATCTTCCCTGTTTAGGTAATGAGCATCATTGGTGGCCACCACTAAAAGACCCAATTGACAGGCGAGGTTAAATAGAGCCTCATTTAAGATTCTCTCCTGGGCAAGAAGATGATTTTGAAGTTCGATTAAAAAATGATCTTTTCCAAATATCTCTAAATAACGACGCACCTTTTTCTTAGCCAAATCAGGCCTACCTCGAAGGATAGAGGCTGCTAGCTCTCCTTTAGGTCCAGAGAGGGCAAAAAGATCCTGAGAATACTTTCTCAAGAGGTTGATTTTTAACCTGGGCTCATCCTCTGAAGATAGATGCATCTCACTAAGGAAGTGGCAAAGGTTAGAGTAGCCCCTTTTGCTTTTGGCTAGAAGGAGGAGAGAGTAACCAGACTCTAGCCTTACTTCGGTTCCGATGATAGGTTTGATGCCAACTTTCCTTGCTTTCTCATAGAATCTCACCGCTCCGTAGAGGCCCTCTTTGTCGGTGAGAGCAAGCTCTTTCATTCCCATTTTTTTAGCCTTTAAAATCAGATCATCAACCCTAGAGGTTCCCTCGCCAAAGGTAAAATTAGAATGTACATGGAGATGACAAAAGCTCATCTTTAAATTAGCCTCACTTCATTTTTCAGATTCTCAAAAACGAAGATTTTCCCCGGACAACTCTTAGCACCACCGCTACCTTGCCCAGGATTTTAAACTCATCATTTTCATCCAAAACCAGGCTCTCAAAATCAGGATTGGCCGCTCTTAGCACCACCCTACTTTTTTCTGGAAAAAAGTATTTTACTGTAGCCTCATCACCAATTAAAGCGGCCACAATTTCTCCCTTTTCCGCGGTAGGCTCGGGCCTTACCAACACATAATCACCGTCCAGGATTCCGGCCTGATTCATGCTCTCCCCTTCGACTTTTAGAAAAAAAGCTCCTTCCCCGGGAACCAGATCCTCATCCAAAGTTAAGGTTTTCTCAATGTTTTCTTCTGCTACAATTGGCTTTCCCCCAGCTATACTACCTACTACTGGAATAGATCGCCCTCGAGAAAACCCCAGGATCTCAATACTCCTTGCGCCCGGAAATTTTTTGATATATCCTTTCTTCTCCAGAGCCTGAAGGTGCTTTTCTACTCCCTTAGTCCATTTTATTCCGAGCTCTCGAGCAACTTCCCTCAGGGTGGGAGGATATCCCCTCTCGGATATATACTCCTTCAAAAACTCGAGAACCTGTCTTTGCCGTGGGGTAAGAAAACTCTTCATTTTCCCCTCCTTAGTAGACATTTGTCTACCATATTATATAAAATTCTCCTAAAGTGTCAACCCCAAAAATGCCTATATCCTTGTTTTTTTCTGGTCCTTATCCAAAAAACTGGGGGAGGGCAAGTTGACAGTTCTCATAGTTTTTGTATAATGTAAAATGTAATACATGTAACATCTAATATCGCACCTAAGCGAGAAGTATCCGTTTTGCTTCCCAAGCATACAAATTTATCAAAATCTGGAGGTATAAACTATACCATGAGAAACTTAGGCTTTTCTAAAATAGATGGTAGAGTTTCAGTTGTTGACCAAATAATAAATGAGATTAAGAGAGCTATCCTGGAAGAAAAACTTTCTCCTGGTGATAAGCTTCCTCCTGAAAATGTCTTAGTTAAGATCTTCCGGGTAAGCAGAGGTCCGATCCGGGAAGCATTAAGAGCTTTAAGAGTAGTTGGGATAATACAGGTAAACCGAGGAAACGGGACATATATTAGTAAAAAAATTCCGCTCTCACCGATGGCACCACTGCTTTTTAGCCTTCTTCTTCGGAAAGGGTCTCCTGTAGAAGCTTTTGAACTTAGAGAGATGTTAGAAATAGGGACATTAGAAATCATTATGGATAAAATTACAGAGGATGATCTTGAGAAGATGCACAAAGCTATTAAGGAATTGGAAACAGACTTAAACGAAGGGGTAACCGATAGCAAGTTATTAGTTAAGCATAACTTGGATTTTCACTACGCTTTTGTCAAAGCAACGCATAATCCGTTGATCGTAGAACTGACTTGTGCCTTTTGGGAGGTATTCTCATTTTCAATTCAAAGATCTCTGCAAGAGAGTAAAGACATTCAAAGAGCCATAGAAGATCATACTGCCATTTTAGAAGCTGTTCGGGCAAAAGATGTCAATAAAGGAAAACAAGCTATTAAGAAGGCCGTACGAGATTGGGAAATATATGGTATTATGGGGAAAGAGACTCTTAAATTGAAGTAAGTATCGGAGCTCACCTAATATAGGAAAAGCTAAAAATAGGGACAGGAGGAGGTGAGAAATAAGAAAATAAATAGGCCCATTAGCTGGGATAAAGGAAAGCTTTCTAAAGAGAGAAGTGTCGAAAGATCGCTTTCTCTTTGAGGAGCTTTCCACAGAAAAACGAACCATGTCAACCAACTTAATCGTATTAGGAGGTAAGGAATGTATAAAAAATCGTTTGTCTATCTAGTAATGACGGGAATTTTGACTGTGTGCCTGGTTGGGATAATTTCTCCTCTGGCAATGAGCAAAGTAAGAATTTCCATGTGGACAGCTTTTCCCGAAATGTTCGAATTTGAGAAATCTGCTGGAAGACGCTATGAGAAATTACATCCGAATGTCGAAATTGAAGTAACACTTTTCCCGCAGAGAGCCTTAGATGAAAAAGCAGCTGCGGCCTTACCAGCAGGGGAGGGCCCTGACTTAATCGACTTCCACAAAATAGGTGTTTATCCTTACCATGCAGCTGGACTTATGGATGTTGTTCCCAGTGATGTGGCTGAGTGGGCAAGGGAAAATCTCCCAGCTTTTGTGTTCAATGCCAATGTAGATCCACGTACCAATAGATTAATCATACTGCCCCTTTATATCAATGTGGAATGTATGTACTACAACAAAGACTACTTCAAAGAAGCCGGTTTTACGACCCTGCCAGAGGATATATATGAACAGATGATGTACGCTGAAAAGCTAGTCAAATATGATACTGCCGGTAATGTAACGCGTGCAGGGCTGGATCTTAGATTATCTGGTGGCGCTTCTGGCACGGCTCAAAAATTCTGGACTCAAGCGATGTGTCCTTATGGCGTTAGGCCAATTGATCCTGTGGGAGATAAATGGCGAGCCGGTTATGATAACGAATGGGGACAGAAGGCTCTGAAATATTATCTGGATGCTGTTCATAAGTATAAAGTAGAGAGCCTTGATATTAAATCCGATGCAGAGGGATTCGGCTTGGGAATAACTTCTATGTTCCAGAGAGAATCTTGGGTGATGGCTTATTTGCGAGATCATGCTCCTGAGATAAATTACAGTGCTTTCCCAATGCCCAAGGGACCTAGAAGTTGGGGAGGTGGTGGAACTACGATTGGTCTAAGTGTTCCCAAGAGCTCTGTCCATAAGAAAGAAACCTGGGCTTTCGCTAAGTGGCTACTTAATGATGAAAATTCAGTTAGATTATTCTGTGAGGCGGGCTGGCAGCCTATTAGAGGAAATGTCGATTATTCAGAAGTCTATAAAGTGTTCCCAGCAGCTCGAGTATTTGTTGAGGTTCTGAACACTCCTGAGTTCAAGCTTTTTGACTATGAATTAATGCCCGCTATTGATGAAATTCATACACGGATAGCTGAGCGGTTAATGGTCGCCTTCAAAAAGCCAGAGCTTCTGGATCCTGAGAAACTAGCTAAAGTTATAGATGACATGGCTAACGAAACAAATCGGATTCTGGCTGACTACGATCTTCTGGCCAAGTAGAAAATAATAGTTAAGTAGAAGAAGAGGGGGGAACGTGCGTCTGGTTTCTTTGTCGGATCAGCGTAAGTTCCTCTCTCTTAAAATAGATATGAAGAGAAACACTAACTCAATCGTAAAAAAGAAATTTTACTATAATTGGTTAGGCAGACCGAATTCCTTAAAGAGATCCCAGGTGCTATTTATTCTTACTGTTTTTATTCCTCTGATTGCTTTATTCTTGATTATTCGAATTATTCCCATTGTGACCGTCTTCGGTATTTCTCTAACCAATTTGCATCTTATACGACCGGTTACCAAATTCGTAGGAATTAGAAATTTCGTTCATTTGTTGGGGGACGAGCAGTTTATCTCCTCCTTTTTTAATTCGGTTGAGTATGTAGTTGTGGCTGTACCTCTTGAAATTGTTTTGGGACTTACCTTTGCTCTAATGTTGAATAGAAAAGTTAAGTTTGAATCCCTCTATGAAACACTTTATTTTATTCCCTATATTCTACCTATGGTTCCTGTGGCTATTATCTGGAAATGGTTTTACACTCCAGGGAGTTTTGGATTGGCTAACTATTTACTGGGCTCATTAGGACTTCCTTATGTTCCCTGGATGAGTAATCCTAAAATTGCTTTACTGATAACTATTGGAATTCATGTATGGAAAAACTTGGGTTATTTTGTCATCATTTTTCTTGTTGGCTTAAAGAATGTACCAAATAATCTACGGGAGGCTTCGAAGATTGATGGAGCCACAAACTGGCAGACTATTAGACTTATAGAGCTTCCTTTGATTAAGCCAATCATACTTTATGGAGTAGTGATGGCCACTGTCTGGTCCTGGTCGGCTTTTACAGAAGTTTATATAATGACCCAGGGCACAGATATTTCAACTGGAGCAGAAATTCAGGTATTAGTTTATAGGCTCTATCAGGAGGCTTTTGTTTTCCATAATATGGGTAGGGGATGCGCTGTATCCCTTGTAGTTTTTTTGATATCGCTGGGAATTGTTCTGCTTGAGTTCAAAATACTTCGCTGGAAAGAAAGATGAAGGAACGGATAGGACAAACAGAGGTTCAAAAAAAGAAGATAAGCATTAGCAGAGTAGTGCTATACGTATGCTTGCTGATTACCAGTGTAACTATAGTTATGCCTTTAATATGGGTAATATTTACCTCTTTTAAAGAAAAGGCAGAAATCATCTCAATTCCTCCAACTCTTTTGCCTCGCATCTGGACGTTGAGCAATTACATAAAATTACCAAAAGTTGCTCCCTTCTTCCTTTTTTTTCTTAACAGCATTTTTATCTGCTCTGTTTCTACTTTCTTCATTATCTTTGGTTGCTCCATGGCCGGCTACATTTTTGCCAAATACAAATTTAAAGGTCAAACTTTCCTTTTTTTCCTGGTTATGGGTACTATTTTAGTTCCTCTTCAGGCTTATTTAATCCCACTTTATTTAATCGTTAGATCTATAGGTTGGATCAATACCTACCGGGGAATGGTGTTTCCTTTAATAATTATGAGTTCTGGAATTTTCTTTCTGAGACAGAATATTCTGGCCATTCCTGACGAGCTTATCGATGCAGCCCGAATAGATGGGTGTTCAGAATTCAGGGTATTTTGGACAATAATTTTTCCTCTGTCTTTCTCTGCCACTGCCGCTATTGCTATCGTGAACTGGGTTTATACCTGGAGTCAAGTCTTTATTTGGTATTTAGTAGTAGCTAACTCGGAAAAACTTTTTACTATGGAATTAGGATTGATGTATTTCCAGAGGAACTACGTGACCGATTATGGTGGAATAATGGCCGCCTGCGTCCTTTGTCTCTTGCCTATTCTTGCTGTATTTCTTGCCCTTAGAACTAGAATCATTGAAGGAGTATCTTTTACTGGAATGAAATATTAGTGGAATAGTAAGGGAGGTCGGGTCTCAACAAAAAATCAATTTTTTTGCTATACAAATGTGAAAGATAATTATTAAGAAGGAACCCATCTAATTCAGAGAAAATTGAACCATGTCACTTTACTTTTATGAGTGTTTCCCTTACCACCTTTACGGCTCTTTTTTATCGCCGTATTGCTTGCCCGAATAAGGCGATTTCAGAGTATCTTTAGATCAACTTTTTTTCTTCCTAGTGTCATCGGAGTTGTAGCAGCGGGCATAATCTGGACCTGGTGCTATCAACCTACGTTTGGGATATTCAACCATATCCTGGAACTTCTGAGCCTGCCTTCCCAGAGATGGATTAAGGGAAAGGCCAATCAATCTGGTCAGTCCTGGGAAGAATAATCGAATGTTGAAAACACGTGATTATGATGAAATAATATGCCGGAACAAAGCCTTTGTAAACACGGAACCTGTAGATCGACCCCTTTTAGGAATATGGGTTGGTAGTGAGGTTCCTCTTCAGTTATATAGAAAGGCGGCTGAAATATTTTCATCATTTAAGGGATCGGCAATAGTTCCCGAGGCAATTAATCCCCAAGATTTCTTAGATGATTTTGATCGACTTTTCTTAGAACACGAACAAGTTGGGGATGACCTCTTTTGGCCGGCCGCACCCCTTGTAGGATTTCCCTGGATGGAGGCAATAGCTGGTGCTCCAGTCTATGCCTCTTCGGATACCTATTGGACTATACCTTATTTAGATAACTGGGATAAACTGGATGAAATAAATTTTTCTTTTAAGAATAAATGGTTTCAAAAACTACTGGAGTTTAAGAAAGTCTTAATTGAGCATGCTAAGGGAAGATACCCCGTAGCTACTTCTCCTGTTCCTGTGAGAGGTTCCGGGGATATGATGGGCGCTGCATTGGGTCAAGAGAGGTTATGTTTGGAGCTCTACGATAACCCAGAGAATGTGAAAAAGCTTGCTTTCATCTATACGGATATATGGATAAGAGTGGCTAAAGCTCAGATAGAGAAAATGCCCAAATTCCACAACGGCTATGTAGTAGCTTTTTATAGCGTGTGGACACCTGATGTCTGTCAGTATATGCAAGAGGACTCATTAGCTTATTTTTCTCCTAAATTTTATAGAGAAATCCTGCTGGAAAACCATGTGAGGATGGCTAATTGTTTTAAATATCCTCTTATGCATCTTCATCCAAACTCTCTTTACTGCCTGAATGAGTTATACAAAATGGAAAACTTAAAAGTAATAGAAATAGGAAGGGATCTATTTGGGCCTTCTATCTTTGAACTTCTTCCAATGCTCAAGGAGGTTCAAAAACATAAGTCTCTTCTAATCTGGGGAGATTTGACCCGGGAGGAAATCAGGCAGCTTTTGAATGAGCTCTCTCCCCAGGGATTATGCATATATCCCGTGGTAAAAACGGTTGAGGAAGGAAAGAGTTTGCTGGAAAAGATGAAAGAGAGAAAAATTTGATTATTTCCTATCTCCTCACCCGGTGGACTTTATGGGAATACTCCTATGGAAAACCTATGGGCCTATTTCCAGGCTAGAAGCGAGTTTGGCGGTCCACCGGCGGATTGCAGAGTCAAAGTGTAATTTAAATGGAGATTACGATAGATGATAAATGCAAGCCATGAGCGAGTGATGAGTGCACTAAATTTTCAAGGACCTGATCACGTTCCCCACTTTGATGATTATTTGAATAAGTTTATAGAAAGGTGGAAAAATGGAAAAGCAGTAAGGAGAAAACCGCTGAACAAGTTCAGGCTGTTGTTGAACTGGGAAAAGATGGTGGGGTAATACTGGCAGCACATTCCATTGGCCCCGATATCCCCATTGAAAACTACGATTGGGCAATTGAAGTTCATAAGAAATGTAGGAAAGCTAGAAGTGGTAAAAATCCGGTAATCAGAGACAAAGAAAGGGACTTACCATAAAGCTATTTATCTGGAGATGAAATTAAGGCAAAGTGGGAAATACTATTTATGAGGATAGGGGGATAGAATGGAAAAGAGATGGCGAGTTTTAGTCACTATAAACATTCCAGAAATAGGAGTAGAAATCTTGAAAAAGTACTGCCAAGTTGAGGTGAACCCCAAAGAGATGAAGCTCAGTAAAGAAGAAATAATGGATAGACTTCATGATAAGCAGGCCCTTTGCTGCGGGATAGAAGACATAATAGATGGCAAAGTTATGGACTCCGGGCCAGATCTAAAAGTTATAACCAACTATGCGGTAGGGTATGACAACATAGATATAGAAGCGGCTACTGAGCGGGGAATACTAGTCACCAATACCCCTGAAGTTCTAACTGAGGCTGTAGCTGAAATGGCCTGGTGTTTATTGCTCTGTGTAGCTAGGCGTGCTGTAGAAGCGGACAGTTTTGTTAGAGCAGGTAGATTCAAAGGTAGTGGGCCTAGATTCTTTTTAGGAACAGGAATAGGGAGTAAAACCTTAGGGATTATCGGAGCTGGAAGAATTGGGACAGCCGTAGTTAAGGAATCTATAGGATTCGACCTGGAGATTCTCTATTATGATCCCGTAAAAAATGAGAAATTAGAGAAAATGGGAGCTAAGAAAGTGGAGTTAGATTATTTACTCCGACATTCGGATTTTGTGAGTCTTCACGTTCCCTTAACCGGTGAGACTACTCACTTGATAGGAGAAAGAGAATTAGATCTTATGAAAAAGACGGCTTATTTAATAAATACCTCTCGAGGAAGGGTGATTAATGAGGCTGCATTAGTTGAGGCTTTAGAAAAGAAACAGATTGCTGGAGCAGCTTTAGATGTATATGAAAATGAACCTCGAATCACCAGGGAGCTTTTGGGTATGAGAAATGTAGTATTAACCCCTCATATTGGTAGTGCTACCCGAGAAACACGGGGTAAGATGTCTATTATGGTAGCAGAAGATTGTATAGCCGCACTAAAAGGAGAAAGGCCGCCTCGCCTTCTCAATCCCAAAGCTTTAGCATAATCCTACCCTGTTGTCCTCCGTAACCCTTTATTTGTCTTTCAATTATCAGTTTCTCCTAATCTCATTTCAAATAGCAAATTTGCTTATCTACATTTTGACATACTATCCTGTCGGTTCGAGTCCTGTTCGGCTCCCCACATCAGGAGACTGAAGAAAAAGAAGCTCCAACGTTATCAAAAGAAGAAAAGAAGACGAAAGCCCACCCAGGCAAATACAATCCATAGATAGGGAGAATTTTTGATAAACTAATAGCTAGGAACGCAGCTTTCTACGATGCAAAGGAAACCTGGAAAAAAAGAATTCAGAAATAGTGAGTAACAGGTCAAAAATTCGATAACTCGAGAATATTCTAATTCTCCGGGCAATAGGCAGTTTGAAATTGTAGATTACTTGAATGATTGAAAACTAGCCCCCGAGGAAGAACAAGATCAATTGACATTCACGCCAAAAAAAGAGATTCAAAGAACTATGTCCGACGTAGCTATGATAAGTTTCTTTGAATATCTGCGGTAGAGCCTCAATTAGATGGGAATTTAAGCTAATTTCTCGTTTTCATAAACTCATTGATTAATACAATCCCTCAGGCAATTATTAATCCCACTCCACAATAGCTTGATGGGTTAAATTGGCAGTTATTATCTTCTCGTCGACGCGCGGCGCAGAAAAGAGATGCTGAGTTTATATTGCCGACGACCAAAGAGGGAAACGGCGAAGTAAGAAACCAGCTAAGTGAGTAGAAATGGCCAATAACAAAATTAAAATTTTGTCGTCTTCTGTATAAAAGTACGCCATCCACCCTATTAATTAAAAACCCTTGAAATTTAAGCTGGTAAGCTGGTTTAAGATAGTGTTAAAAGGTGAGATTTCTAAATGGAGACCTCTGTAACGTAGGTTTATAGAGAATCATAGGGAATTTCTTGAAACCCACTCATATAGTCTTTAAATTTTCCTTTCACGTGAGCTTTCTGATTTTTCTGGGAGCTGCAATCCAAAAAAGGGTAAAAGCTACACAGGTTACCAGGATGGCTACTATTAAGGCTGTAGAGTAATTCTTTGTGGTGTCAAATACAAATCCTCCGAACCAGGGTCCTATAATACCTCCTAACCCGAAGCCTAAGGCAAGAAAACCGTTAATAGAACCGAAATGTCTTCCCTGGAACATATCAGCCGAGGCTGCCCCCAGAGCAGGTCCGGTCATTCCCATTCCCAGACCAAAGGAAACTGCGTACAAATAAAGTATCCAGCTATCATGACTTTGTTCGAGAAGCAAGAGCATGAACAGACCCAGAATTGAGGCAAGGCACCCTATGGCGAATGTTTTTTCCCTGCCGATTTTATCCGAGAGGAAACCACCCAAGTTGCCCAAAGCGATCATTATTCCCCAGAGGAGAACTATTGAGGTGACAAAAGTCGTGCTGAATCCAACATCTCTCATCAAAGCAACCTGATGTACCACCACTAAATTTTCTACAAACCCAAAAATGCAAAAAGTTGCAAAGAATAGAAACCAAAATTGATAAGTCCCCATAGCTTTTCTTAGGCTCCAATTGATACTTGCCCATTCTTCACCTACCACCATCGGTCCTTTTGCACAATCAGAGGATCTCTTTACCTTTTCTAAAGGACGAGTCCCATCCGGAAAAAGACCTATATCTTGGGGCCTATGGTGTGAGAAAAGAGCGATCAGGGGCAATAGAATAACTGCTACAAGGATGCCGAGCAAGATGAAGGACATACGCCAGCCAAATTTGGTGATAAAATATTGGACTAGAGAAACGGTAAGAAAGGACAACCCAAATCCTGAGGTAAATATTCCAAAGGCCATGCCTCTTCTCCTGACAAACCAGTGAGGTAAAACAGCGGCATTAGCGGGATATCCTGTCAAACCGTTACCAATTGCACCTACCAGACCAAACAAGAGATAAAAATGCGCTATCGTATTGACCATGCTGCACAGTGCTGTGGCTAAGGCCAGAATAATCGCACCTGTTAATAGAACCTTTTTGGGTCCGAATCTATCTACCAGGGCGCCAGCAAAAGGAGCGGTTATCCCGTATACAACTACGTTGAGGGAAAAAATCCCTGCAGTACTGGCTCTACTCCATCCGAATTCATCCAAAATTACCACATAGAAGACTGAAAAGGAATTACGGGCCCCATAGGCTATAGCCATGGCAGCAAAAGATATAGCTAGAATAATCCATCCATAAAAGATTTTTGGCTTTTTGCTCATATCTCTATATATTAACAGAAAAAATCAGTAGAGGCAACCAGATTTACAAATTGACGACATTTTATCGTCTTTTTTATTTAACGTTGACAAGCTTTGTAAAAGGCTAACAAAAGGGGCTAAATTAAAAAAGAGGTCAAAGATAGACATGATTTTATGGGAATACCGCCTCTTTCATCAACGGGGTCAAGGCGTCATCTTGACACTATCCAGAGTACTACTATAATGTTGTCAAGGATCAAAGTTGACACGTAAATGCTCTGTGAAGCCCGGGTCATTGCGAGAGACAAAGTCCCAAAGCAATCTTGGATTGCGAAGTTTATCCCGAGCGATCTAATTGAGATTGCTTCACTCCGTTCGCAATGACAAGCGACGGACCTCGCTCACAGTGACGTGGTTGAGTGAATACTTACCAGATGTTTCCTGGGCCGTCACTTCTGATCCCGATATACGCGATGCTGAGAAGACTGACCCTGGACAATTCTCGTTTGGGCTTACTTCTTCTTTATACAGCCTTTGTTCTTCCCTTTACCACCTGGATGTCTGTTGGTACTTTCCGCAACATCCCGCGGGATCTTGAGGATGCGGCCAGAATTGACGGATGTTCGCAGCTGCAGGCTTTTTTGCGGGAATTTGATGTTTTTTGGAATGAAATGGCTGCGGCTACAGTCATGATGAGCCTGCCCCTCATTATTATCTTCCTTTTTGTGCAAAAATTCTTCGTTAGAGGTTTAACTGAAGGGGCCCTTTCTGGATAAGCCTGTGGAAGTCCAGCTTTCCTGGATAGATGGGGAAAAAATAAAAGATGAGCCCAAGGGAAAGATTCTTAATCACCCTTAATCATGAAGAACCCGATAGAGTGCCTACATTTACCAACCTTACTCTCCAGATAGCAGAAAAATTGGGTAAAAAGATGAACCTACCCTGGGAAGCCGAGGATTCCTGGCTCTCTACCCGTATATCCCATACAGAGATCCTCCTTGAATTAGGAAATGATGCGGTGGGAGTAGGACCTCTAAGGGCTAATTACGCTCCTACTCGCTGGGAAGATGGTGACTACTCCCCTCCCTAACGGAAGGGGCTTCTTGGGACAAGTCCCAGGCTCTGTAGCCCCAGAGCCAAAATATTTCTGGAGGCATTAATATCTCTATGCAGACGAATACCACAAACAGGACATCTATGCCAACGAGTGGACAGTTTCTTTTTGACTACTGTCCCACATTGGCTACAGATTTGACTTGTGTCTCGTGGGTCAATTGCTATGAACTTACGGCCAGCCTCTTCCGCTTTACTCGCAAGTGCTTGGGCAAATTGATTCCACGCTGCATCTACGATAGATTTTGCTAGGAAGTGATTTCTCATCATCCCCCTAATACTCAATTTCTCAATGCAAATAATACCAAAACGATTAACAATCTTCCGAGACTCTTGATGGATAAAATTATGACGCTTATTAGAAATTCTTTCGTGAGTACGGACAATTACCTTTTTAGCCTTCTGTCTTTCAGGAGCACCTTCAGACTGTTTAGACAGTTTTCTTTGGGCTTTAGCAAGCGCTTTCTCATCAGTCTTAAAAAAACGGGGATTAGCGATTTTTTCTTTAGTGGAAAAGGTGGCAAAATTCTCAAGTCCAACATCAATTCCAACGGCTTTATTGCTTTTCCGCAAGGGTTTCGGTTCATATTCAACAGATATGCAAATATACCATTTGCCAGCTTGTCTTCTGATAGTGCAGGTTTTAGGAATACCGATAATAGGACGGTGAAGTTTAATCTTAATAGAACCTATTTTGGAAAGAGAAAGACGGTTATCATCAATCTTCCAGCCAAAGCTTGCTTGTTTATAGGTGAAACTGTCATAGCGGTCAAATCCCTTAAAACGAGGATAGCCAGGTTTTTGTCCTTGTTTAACTCTACGGAAAAAGTTTTGAAAAGCTTTGTCTATCCTATCAGCAACATTTTGGAGAACTTGAGAATAGACTATGTTAAGAGAAGGACGCTTTTTCTTCAAGGCAGGAAGAGAATTGCATTGCTGAAAATAGGTGATGTTTCTTTTGTCTTCTTCCCAAGCATTTTTACGTTCTTCGAGGAAATGATTATAAAGCCAGCGGCACTCATTGAGCTGTTCTTGAAGAATCCGTTGTTGTTTCTTAGTCGGAAAGAGTCTATATTTAAGGGTTTTTCTCATACTTATATTTTACCTTAAAGAAAAATAAGGTCAAGGGCAATTCATCTCCAACCTTACGGTTGGAGCCTTCTTGCCCAGGAAGGTAAATTAATCGATGAGTTTGGTTTTGTATATAAAAGAGTGGGTTTGTACGATGAAATAATAAAAAGACCTTTGGCTGACGTTGAGACTGTAGAAGAAGTCAATAAATTTGAAATGCCCGATCCATTAGCTCCTGGGAGATGGGATCTTGCTGAAAAACAGATAAGGCGCTATAAAGAAAATTTCGCTATAGTGGGAGATCTGGAAACTACCATTTTTGAATTATCCTGGAATTTAGTGGGAATGGAAAAGTTCCTTATGGATTTGGTTATGGAAAAACCTTATGTTTTTGCTCTCATAGATAAGGTGTTAGAGTACCAGCTCGCCTGTGGTAAGAAAATGGTAGAATTAGGGGTGGATATGATTTGCACCGGAGATGATTTTGGTACCCAGAAGGGAATGATGATTTCTCCGGAGCTATGGGGCAGAGTATTTAAGCCACGCATGCAGTACGTTTTCGAAGAACTGAGGAAAATAGACCCAACCATAAAAATAGCCTATCACTCCTGCGGTTCCATCCTTCCTATAATCCCCGATCTTATAGAGATAGGTCTAGATGTTTTCAATCCTATCCAACCTCGGGCTAAAAATATGGATCTTGGAAAACTTAAGAAAAAGTTTGGAGATAGATTGATCTTTTTCGGAGGGGTGGATGAACAAAGGGTTTTACCATTTGGAAATACCGCAGAGGTTAAGGAAGAAGTAAAGTTAAGGATAGCACAGGCGGGAAAGAAAGGAGGATTTATTATCGCTCCTTCTCATAATATCCAACCTGATACTCCCCTGGAAAATATCTATGCCTATTTTAAGGCTATTAAAAAATACGGAACCTATCCCCTTAGCCTTTAACGGCGCCGCTTCTTTTTTCTAGTCCAAATGTAAATAAAACTCTTTTGGCGTGAGTTCTTCAAATTCTTTCTTTGAGACCAGATACTTTCTGAGGTCCAAGCAAAGATGACATTTTGAGAGATAACCTTCGGGTGATTCCTGGTAGCCAAAATCTTTGGCAAATTGGAAAACAGCAATCCTCCAGAAATTGGCTCTGGCAACTTTACTTTCTTCATTTAAGATCCCTCTAAATCTTCTATGACTTTTTTGGAAAAACTCCTTACAAATTAGAATAGTTCTCAGAAAAAGCCAAGAGAATCTCGGGACTCTTTCCCTTAAGTAATCAATGATGTCACTAAAGGCGGGAGTTTGATTTTTAAAGCCGTTGTGGTATTATAGGCACTCTGCTAGAAATCTTCACCAACTAGAGCTGGTTCAAGACAAGGAGGGTGTGATGGAAGAAAATCTATACCAGAGAATAAGGACCGAGATAGAGAAAATTCCTCTGGTGGATACCCACGAGCACTTTATGCTGGAGAAGGAACGGTTGAATACCCGAATCGATTTTTTTTATCTTTTTCCTCATTACGCCTCTTCAGACCTGGTCTCATCAGGAATGAGCCCTGAGGCTCTCGACGAGATTTGGAGCTCTGAGGTGAGCCTGGAGGACAAATGGGACAAGTTCGAGCCTTATTGGAAGAATATAAAAAACACCTCTTATGCTAGGGCCCTTTTAATTGCCGCTCGAGATCTGTTTGAAATCGAGGACATAAATAAGAGTACCTGGCAGAAACTTTCAGAGAAAATTGCCTCTTCCAATAAAGAAGGCTGGTATCAGTATGTTTTAAAAGAAAAGGCTAATATCGATGTTTCTATTGTGGATTACCTGGATCCTGGCTCACGGAAAAAAGAGGCACCTCGGATAGAAAGATCGCTCGAGAGGCTTCCTCGGATAGATAGAGAACTGTCCCCTATGGATCCCGATTTTTTCCTTCCGGTAGCAAGATTTGATGAGTTTGTTATCGTGCGCACCCTTAATGAGATAAAGCAAATGGAAAAGGTGTACAACTTGGCTATTCACTCTCTTGATGATCTTCTTAAAACTCTGGACCGTGCCTTTGAAAGAAGGATAAAGGAGGGAATAATAGGGGTGAAAACCGGCCTGGCTTACCTTAGGATATTGAAATATGATAAAGTCACCAGACACGAGGCGGAACTGCTTTTTAATCTTATATTTCATCATATGGGAGAAGGACTTTCCTGGAGAGAAGCTAAACCTTTGCAGGATTTCATGATGCACCAGATCATACAAAGAACTATAGAATACAACCTACCCATCCAGATTCACACTGGACTTCAGGAAGGAAATGGTAATATCATTACTAACTCCAATCCCACCCATTTGATAAATTTATTCATTGAATATAACCGGGCAAAATTTGATCTCTTTCATACCGGCTACCCTTATACTGGAGAGTTAGCTACCCTGGCTAAGAATTTTCCCAATGTCTATGCTGACATGTGCTGGGTTCACATAATCTCGCCTTCCATGGCCAGGAGAACTCTGGAACAATGGATAGAGATGATTCCTGCCAACAAAATCTTTGCTTTTGGAGGAGATTATATCATTGTGGAAGGAGCTTATGCTCACTCTCGTCTGGCCAGAGATAATGTGGCCAGAGTTCTAACGGAAAAGGTAAAGGAAGGCTGCTTCACAGAAAACGAAGCTCTTGAGCTAGCCCAAAAAATCTTAAGGGAAAATCCAGCGGCCTTATTTAAAATTACAGGAAAACATCATTTTGTGAGAGCCTAATTCTCTCCATTTGAGAATTGGTTCTTTTTCATCCAGGATTTGTTGGGAACTAAACCTATTCCACGGCTGCCTTGTGCCGGGCGAGGAAGATATGGTCCGAGCAGAAGAGGCTCTGACAGCATCAACCTGAGGGTGTGAGGGAGTCTCTGGGGCCCAGTGAATTGAAAAACGAGCATTTCCAAGGGGAAAAATGGAAAAGAAAACCATTATCGTCCTGGCTACTCTGGACACCAAGGGAAAGGAGGCCCAATTTGTCAAGGAGGAGATCGAGAACAGGGGCCATAGAGTGGTAGTCATTGATACAGGAGTGGTGGGAAAACCTTACTTTGAGGCAGACATTTCTCGCGAAGAGGTAGCCCAACAGGGGGATATACCTCTTTCTGAGCTGCTAAAGAATCCGGATCGAAAGACGGCTGCTCCTGTTATGGCAAAAGGAGCAAAGGCCATTGTAACAAAAATGGTACGTGAGAAAAAGGCAGATGGTATAATCTCCATGGGAGGAACTCAAGGGACAACGTTGGCCACAGAAGTGATGAGGGCTCTTCCGGTGGGATTTCCTAAGGTAATGGTCTCAACCGTCGCCTCAGGGAATACTGTCCCCTTTGTGGATATCAAAGACATTGCCATGCTCTTTCCGGTAGCTGACATTTTGGGGCTCAATCCTATAACCAAAAAGATTCTTTCCAATGCTGCTGGAGCTATCTGCGGTATGGCAGAGTCCAAGGTGAGGATCGAAATCACCAAACCTTTAGTGGGAATAACTACCGTGGGTATTACCACTCAAGCAGCGATAAAAGCAAAGTCAGTCCTTGAGGGAGCTGGCTATGAGACTATAGTCTTTCACGCTGTAGGTACGGGGGGAAGAGCCATGGAGGATTTAATGAAGCAGGGATTCATAAAAGCGGTACTTGATATCGCTACCATTGAGGTTACTAATGAGATGTACGATGCACTTCTTGCCGCAGGCCCAGAAAGACTTACCACTGCCGGGAGACTTGGTCTTCCTCAGGTTATTGCTCCCGGAGCAATCGCTATCCTTGTCTATGGGACCCCGGATACAATCCCAGCGAAATACAAGGACAGAAAAATCATTGCCCACAGTCCAAAGATTACCGACGTTCGCATAAATAAGGATGAGCAGGTAGCTGTGGCTCATGAGATTGTCAGAAGGCTGAAAGGTTCAAAAGGGCCTACCGTGTTTATGGTTCCAAGGAAGGGTTACGATTCTTATTCCGTAGAAGGGATGGATTTCTGGGAGCTAGAGTCGGATCAGGCCTTTGTTGAGGTGTTAAAAAAAGAGTTGCCACCAAAGATTCCCGTCATTGAAAGGGATCGGGATATAAACGATCCCGAATTTGCTGAGGAGATGGCCAATACCTTAATAGAACTGATGAGAAAAATGTATTAATGAGGAGGTAAAGATGGCAAAAAGATATAGCAGGGAGGAATTTTTAGCTAGATTAAAGGATGAGATTAAGAGTAAAAAACCACTTCTCATGACCAGTGCGGGAGCAGGGATATGTGCCAAGTTCATTGAAAGGGGGGAAGTGGATATCATCGGTGTCTACAACACCGGTTATTATCGGATGCAGGGGTATGGTTCTCTCGCCGGCATGCTTCCCATCGCTGATGCTAATGCACTCGTTTTTAACATGGGAAAGCACGAGATATTACCCCGGGTTAAAGAAGTGCCGGTCATCGCCGGTTTGAATGGATGTGATGTTACTAGAAATATGCATCTCTTTCTTGAAGAGTGCAAGAAAATAGGTTTTTCTGGAGTTCACAATTTTCCTACTGTAGCCTTCTTTGAGGGCAGCTTTCGCGAAACTCTGGAGGCAACAGGATTTGGTTACCAGACAGAAATTGAGATGCTCAAGGCTGCTCATGAACTAGACATGCTCAGTATTGGCTATGCGTTCAATGAGGAGGAGACAGAACGTCTTATCAAGGAGGCTGATGTAGATATCTACATTTTTCACGCTGGTATTACCCGGGGGGGATCAACCGGCTATAGCAAAGGGCGATCGCTAGAAGAAATGGCCCAAAAGGCACAACAGATGTACGATACTGCCAAGCGGATAAAGCCGGATGTCATTCTCCTTGCCCATGGGTCAGCATTAGCTTCCCCTAAGGATGCCCAGTATCTGCTTGATCACACCGATGCCCATGGGATTCAGCTCGGCTCAGCTATTGAAAGGCTAGCTATCGAAGAACCTTTGCGTCAAAGAACAGAGGCGTTTAAGAAAATAAAAGTAGGTAGACAAGCAGGTTGACACTCCCCACCACTAAAGTCGGGGGATTCTCAGTTCATCGCAGAAGCTAATGCTTCTGCTCCCTGAAGGCTCTGCCCGAGCCTTAAAACATTGCGGGCTGCATTAGTATCTCGATCTATGATTAAACCACAGAAAGGACAACTATGGACACGGCAAGACAAATCCTTTTGGACTGTTCTACCACAGCTAGAACATATTTGAGATGTATTCTTGGCAGGCACTTTAACAACTTCTTTTCCAGCTTCTTCCGCTTTGAAAAGAAGAATGTTAAAGAAATTAAACCAGGCCACATCTCTCATAGACCGATTAAGTACCCTATAGCTTTTAAAATGATTCATATTCTCGATATAGATAGTATCATACGCCAAAAGAATTTTTCTAGCAATTTTAAAATGGAAATCTCTTCTTTGATTAAAGACTTTCTCGTGAGCCTTTGCAAGCAATATTTTCGCTTTGGTTCGTCGTTTAGAACCCTTTTTCCTATGGGAAACTGCTCTTTGTCTTTTAGTTAAAATATTTTGTGCTCTTTGAAAAAATCTGGGATTGTTAATCTTCTCACCAGTGGAAGTAGTTAAAAAAGACAAGCAGCCAACATCAATTCCAATGAATTTACCAGTTTTAGGAAGTGGTTTAGAAAAAACATTATCACAGGAGAAAGTTACATACCATCTCCCAGAAAGAGTTTTACGAAGAGTTACTGTTTTTATTTCTCCTT